>ODAI010049218.1_pt1 | contig 10672 bp, 6 predicted proteins | sample 1539321 | NCBI WGS metagenome assembly ODAI01 (sample SAMN02144231, study PRJEB22623) | gut metagenome | biome: sheep rumen | host: Ovis aries | place: New Zealand | reverse complement strand
TCATATATAAAATTAGTTATCATACCTAAAGATGATTCCATAAAACGTATACCATCTTCTTGATTTAAATCATGTTCTAATTTAAGAGCTATTTTTTTAGGATTAATATCTATTACTTTCCCAATTCTAATTCCAATATGATTAGGAGATTTAATATTCATAATACTATTTGAATTAAATAAATAACCATCAGTGTATTCACGATTAAATAGTAATAGTAATTTTTTATTTTCTTCTTCGGTTAATTCAATCTTTTCACCTTTTTCATAGTGGTCAATTAAATAACGATACATTCTAGTAATAAAACCAATAGTAGTAGGATTTTTCATTCTTCCTTCTATTTTAAATGAAGTTATATTACTATTAAGTAATTCTTCAATATGACTAGTTGTATTAAGTTCTTTAGGACTAAGTAAATATTTTCCATCTGTTTTAAGTTCTTTATCATCTTCCATTAAAGTAAATGGTAGTCTACAAATTCCAGCACATTCACCACGATTACCACTACGATTAAGAAGCATACTACTAAATAGGCACTCTCCAGAATAACATACACATAAAGCCCCATGAATAAAAGCTTCGATTTCTAAATTAGTATTAATACTATTTATATAATCAATAGATGTTTCACGAGCCATTACTATTCTTGTTACCCCAAGAGACTCTAGAAGTTTAATCTGTTCAATATTATGAGTATGAGCTTGCGTAGATACATGAATATCTAAATTAGGAAGTACTTTTCGAACTAAAGTAATCATTCCCATATCTTGCATAATAACAGCATCTACACCATTTTCATGTAAGAATTTAATATATTCTAAGCACTCATCTACTTCATCTTCAAAAATCATAGTATTAACAGTTACATATATTTTAACTCCATATAAATGACAGTATTTGATAGCTTCTACCATTTCTTCATTATCAAAATTATTAGCAAATTTTCTAGCTCCATAATTCTTTCCAGCTAAATAAACAGCATCACATCCATTATGGATAGCTTGCTTTAAAGTTTCAAAATTTCCTGCTGGAGCAAGTAATTCTTTTTTCATATAATCACCAACTAGCCATATTATAACACAAGTAGAGAATTTTTCATAAGATTATCGATAAGAGAATGATATATTTTTTTATTTTCAATATTCATAATAGTAGTTACTCTTTTTCCAGAATCCTTTATTGAAGAACCACAATGATAAATACATTCAGAATTAGTATTATAATCAATAACTATATACCTATCATGAAACTTACTCTTAGTCTTAATAAATTTAATATTAAGCCCATATTCTTTTATAAAATCAAGATACTCTTCTTTATGTAAACATTTATTAGTATTATCAGAAAATATAATTATTTCAGATTTACTATTTTTTAATAAAGCCAATGTTTTTAAACTAATATAATTATCAATAATATAAATAGATTTTTTAGAAGTATTATAAATATCAGTATAAGCAATATCAGCTTCTACCATTTGTCCATCAAGAAATAAGTATTCTTTAAATTTAGATTCATCTATAAATTTATCCATTATCTTACTTAATTCTTTTTTAGTAACCATATTCTCTTTAATATACTTAATATCTTTAGTATTTTTATTAGTTTCTATAGCTAACTTAATAAATTCATCTTTAGTAATAAAACTATTAGTATACATAATATAATCCTTCATTTCTTTAAATAATCTTATTAATGCTTTTGATTGATTAATAGCTTTTTCACCTTTTAAAACAGTCATAAGCATATAAATACCTTGTTCAGTAAAAGCATATGGATTATAAACTCTGCCACCTTTAACACCTTTTACTTGTATCGAGGTCAAAAATTTTGACCTCGATAATTCCAAAAACTCCGAGTCAGTTAATTGAAACATAAAATCATTATCAAACTTATTAATATTATTTTTTACTTGTTGATTAAAAGCCTTAGTCGTATAGCCATAAATTTCAGCAAGATCAAAGTCTAACATAACTTTTTGGCCTCTAATTGTATAAATCTTACTTTCCAAAATATCTCTACTTATTGTTTCATATTTTTCATTTACTTCAACCAAATTATTTTTCATATTTCCCCCTTTATTTTAATTTTTTATCTTGAAGTCAAAAAAATTGACCTTAGAATTAATATTATCTTACACTTCCAATCCTTTTTTACGTACTCCCTTAATTGCATATTATCAAACATCTGTTTGCATGTCAATAACATATAGTTAATTTTATAAAAAAATAAAAAGAAGCATTCCTGCTTCTCTATCTATAAAACAATATATATCCGTAGAAAATAATTGCAATAGTAGCAATACAAGTAATTAAACCAAGTATTCCTATCATTGTATAACCTTTTTGTTTAGTAAATTGATTAGAGATTGGTTGTCTTGCCATTTCTTCTAATGCTTCATTAGCTTTCTTTTCAAGTAACATTCTATCAGTAACCATTTTCTTTAAACCATCAGTAGTTACTTCAGTATGACCAATTTTTCTAAGTCTATTTACTTCTAGATTAACAGCCATAGTATATTGATTAAGAGCATCCATTCCTGAAAGAGTTGAAAATATTTGATTATTTTTATTAATTAAAGTATTAACACTTTTTTCTACTTCTACATCTTTACTAGCATTAAGCTTTTCACTAGCCTTAGTACTTAATTCTTCTTCTGTTACATCAAAAAAGCCAAGCTTTCTTAATCTAGCTATTTCAAATCTAACTGTCATAATATATTGATTATTAGCATCAATACCAGATAATCTAATATTACGACTATTATTCTCCGTAGCTATTAACTTATCTACACTCTTTTCAACTTCTAATTGACGTCTTTCTAAATCATTCATCATATTATCAGAACTCCTATACTACACAAATTATAGCACAAAAAAAGTACTATTTCTAGTACTTTTCTAATCATCAAAGAAATCATCAAAGAATTGATCATCACTAATATCATTCTTTTCAGGAACCTTATCTTCATGAATAATAACATTATCCTTAACTTCTGGTTTAGAAGCTTGAGGTTTAGCATTCTCAATAACTTCTTCTTTTCTAGGTGTTACAGGTCTTAATAAATCATCCATACTAGATCTAGTTTCTTCTTTAGCTGGCATAATAACTTCACTAACAGTTGGTTTAACTTCAGGTTGTTGTACCATATTAACAGGTCTCATATCGTCTAATTGAGGCATACTAATTGGTTTAACTTCTTTAGATGTTTCAGCGCTTTCTTCACGTTTACTATCAACATTAGTTCTAGCTTTCTCAGCTTCACGTTTTTCTTCTGCTTCAATTTCAGCAATTTTAGCATCAATTTTCTTAATTAAATCATCAACATTTAATCCACCATTAGGACTACCCATAGGCATTCCATTGTTAGGCATTGGTCTAGGTTGAGAAGTCATACCACCAAACATAGAAGGAGGCATAGCTCCAGGCATCATACCACCTGGCATTGATCCATTACTAGGTGATCCTTCACCACTAGCCATCATTTCCATTAATCTTTCTTTTTTCTTTGCTTTAACAAATTCTCTTAAATCAAATACATGAACAGATTCTTTTTCACGATGTGGATATTCAGCTTTACTATAACGCTTAATATCCCATTTATAATATGGTATAAATTTAGTTTTAAATGGATTTAATCTTAAACGCATTATAATTACTTCAAATTGTTTCATCTTTTGTAAGTCTGAAACAGTAACAAGTGGAGTTGAAGCAGTCTTATCATCTTTCTTAGATTTAACTTCACCACACATTTTACTAATTTCTTCTAGAGCTTTTAATTCAGTAGTAATTAAATAAATTAAGTTACCACAGTTACCACGAATAGTTTCAGCATTTTCTTTACCATAAACTTGATCTAATTGAGCAAAGTTTTGAATAATCATTGTAAAACGAATAGCTCGGCTACGTGCTGCAGTAATCATTGTAGTTATATCTTTTAAAGGTGGCATATTAGCAAACTCATCTAGTAAGAAGTTAGTTCTTACAGGAAGTTTTCCACCATGCTTTTGAGCAGTAGCAATTAATGTTTCATAACATTGTTTTAATAAAATTGTAACAAGTGAATGATATGTCTTCTTTTCATCTTGAATTACAATATATAATGCAGTTGGTTTTTCACCAATTGTATCTAAATTAACATCACTATGAGAAAGCATTTCAGATAAATTATCACGAGTTGCGAATAATTTAATTTTTTGTTTAAATACTGAAATAATTGATCCCTTAGTTTCATTAGGTGCCATAATAGTACCACTAGCATTTGTATATGCTGCACTACTAGGATCTTTCATAGTGAAATATTCTTTCATATATGTAGATCCACCAAATTTATCTTCACCTACAGTAGTCATAGTACTTATACTATTTAAGTTAACTTCTTTTTCATCAGCATCATCAAATAATCCTAAGGCAAGTCCAGCAAAATAATCTGCTGAAGTTTTTTCCCAGAATGGATCAGCATTACCACTCTTTTCTTCATATAGGATATTAGCAGCTAAGTCATCTAATAACTCAATAGCTTTATCTTGGTTACCTTCCTTATACATTTTATAAGGTAAAGTCATAGGATTCCAACAGTTACCTTCTTGAGGGTCACGGAAGTTAAGAACTAAAACATCGTATCCTTTTTCACGTAACATATTAGAAGTGTTTTCATATATTTCACCTTTAGGGTCAGTTATAATCATTGATTCTTTATGTTTAGCAAGTATTTCAACAGTTGGGAAAATAATAGTTTGTGTTTTACCAGATCCAGTAGCACCAATAACTAAGTTATGGTATTCACCATTATCTACTAAAATCTCATCTTTCTTCATTAATAAAGGTACTCCACCAGCATTACTTTCTTCATCAGTTTGATTAATAAAAGCTACTTTATCTTCAGCTATCATTTCTTTTTCTTTAGCCCATCTACTATAACCTTTATCACTCTTAGATCCCATACTAAATCCAAAACCACTTTCTCTATCAAAGAAATAAGATGATACTGACATAAATATACCAGCAAAGAATAATAAGAATAAAACAATAGTAGTTAATAATTTATCAGGAGCAAAAGCAGGTAATGGATTTAAACCATAAAAATGTCCCTCTAATGCAAGTGAAGGAAAATTTAATACTCCCAAACACACTATATATAATAAAAATATAGAAAATATTACAAATATTAACACATCTTGAGCATCAGCTTTAAATTTAAGTTTCATAAAATCACTCCAGTTCAATATTATTATAACACACTAAATATTACTATTCACAAAAATTATTTATAAGCTTATTTTTATTTAAATTATAAAGAATAGCACATTCACTATCAGGATTAGAAAAATACATTTGTGAATACATTAATTCATATTTTCCATCCTGCTTAATATCTAATAATTTCTTAATCTCATACATTGGATGATTATAAACATCATCAATACTACTAGTTTCTAAACTAATAGTTTTAATATCATTATCATCAAACATAAATATTATAGAAAAAGCACTATTAGTATTATTCTCTATATAATAATTATTTAAATTATAAATAATTTCTTCACTACCATCATCATCTATATCATAAGTAATCTTTTGCATTAGATTAAATTGATAATTAGAAGTTAAATTATTACTTGCAAGTGCCATATTAATTATAGTTTTATCATTCTCACTTAAACTAGTAAAATCATTAAGTGAAATAACTTCTAATTTAGATTTTCCCCTATAAGCAAATAATTGCCCATTATATTCTTTTTCTTTTCCAAAATCATCATATAAATGAAATCTATTTGAATATAAAACTTTATATTTTCCTAAAAAATTATTATCTTCATATATATTAAATCTTTTTAAATTATAATCATCAACATCAGTAATATTAGACCATTTACCATTTTCCAGTTTAATCTTAATACCACTATTATCTATAATATATAGACTATTATTTTTTTTATTTAAATAACCTGGTAAAAAGATGGCTAACAAAATAATTGCATATATTAAAAATACTCCAATTATAATTTTATAACTTTTTTCCATATGTTAGTCCACCTTTCTATATACAACATAACCAGCTATTTCACTAAATGTGTAATCACTTGGAATTACTGTTCTATTATAACCAGGGTCTATTATGTGAATAACTCCGCCACTTACATAATCAACAGCTACAAAGTGTCCACCATGTTTAACATTTAAAATAACGTATTGACCAGAATTAACATATTCAGCAACTTTTTGAGCAGTTATACCGCCAAAATATCTACCAACTAATCTAAAGTTTGGAGCAACATCAGTAACATCCCAATTAATGTTATCTCCATAGAAACCACCATGATTTCTATGAGCTTGAACAAATGTACCTGGATTTAAACCAGCACCTAGTGTAGTATATGTACCTGATTTAGCAAGTAGAATTGTTACACTTGTTGCAGCACATCCAACTTTACAAATAGTTTTATATTGAATTTTCTGACTACCCCAATTAGGATCACATTGCTTCCAATTTCGCCAATCACCAATTTGAATATTACTATTACCAGCATGTACACAATTTGTATCAGTATATGTTGGATTAGTAGGATCAGTAATTTCTCCACCATTATATACACCTATATCATATTGTGTTAAATTATATGTTCTAATCAAAGTCATTACTTTACTAACATAACCAGCATCTTCAGCATATCCATGATCTTTGATGCATTGTATTTGCTCTTGAGCATTTTTATAACTATTACATCCAGCGTATGTGCTACTTGTAAGTAATCTAGAATGATCTTTAGTAGAATTTTCAAATGAATCATATACTCTTCTCCATTTACAACTTCTACTACTACATAAAGCTACAGCAGTACCATCCCAATAAGCATTACCAGTACAATTATTACCAGGTTCTCCAGGTTTTAAAACTTGTCCTTTATAAGCATAAGGATCGACAGTAACACAAGAACCAGCACTAATACCATAATAGTTAGAATAACGTGAAGATAATCCACTAGAACCATATCCACTTTCTAACGCAGCTTGTGCCATAGTAACTGAAGCCATAATACCAGTTCTAGACATTTCATTAATAGCTACATCAGCAATTTTAGTAAAGAATTCAGATCGACTACCAGTTCTAGGAACTGAGTTTTCTCCTCCAGTTCCAGCAAAATAATCGCCACCCTCATCAGTACGACAAATATATTCTTGAGTTGGAACACATGTAGTACTAGGTCCTAAATCTTCATATAAAAGATAAATTTGTTCTGCAATATCTTTTATAGCCTTATCCCTTTCTTCACCTTCACTATCAGGTAAATATTCACTATAATAATTTAGAATAAAAGAATTAACCAAATTCCAATAATAAACTGATTCTTTCATTGTTCCTAAATCGCCAATACTAAGTTCATAAGTTTCAGGTGGAAGATCAGTATTACAAACTTCTTCTTTCTTTAAACAATTACCATTACCATCATTTTTTGTACACTCTAATTCAAAAGCAGGACTATAAATTGTAAATTGATAATTCGTTTCTTCATTTACTTTTTTAGTTAAAAACTTCGAAAAAGCTGCCTTATCATGTTGCGCAACCAATTCAGGAGAATCACTAATAAATCCACCAATTACATTATTTTTTACCCACCAATCTAATCCAACAGGATCAAATCGAGGTTCGTTTTCTTCAGTAACAAGTTCAGTAGTTGTTTCTTCACCAAGCGGTTTACATGTCTTAGCTCCCAACTCATTTTCTAAATCACGATCATAACCATATTTAACAGTTTTTATTTGCATATTAGCAAGTAACTCAACCTCTTTAGTCATTCTGTCATATTGCTCAACTGAAATACCGTTTTCAGGATTTCCTTCTATTTCTTCACTTGGAGCTTCTTCTTGCTCATGTTCTATATATCTATCAGCATCTAAATCAACTGTTAAAGTTGCAGTAATCAAATTAACATCAATACATACATTTTTACTAATTTGTCTATCAGTTTGAACTTTATCCAACTTATCATAATATTTTTTTGCAGCTTCCTCTTGAGATTCATTAAAGAACCCAACTAAAGCATCACCAACTTTATTAAAGAACTCAACAACTCCTCCACCAATAGAAGCAACTACTAAATAAACAGCTATAAATGCTATTAATAATAATAAAGCGCCACCAGAAATAGCAACTAATTTAGGCCAATGTTTTTTTGCAAGCTTACCAAGCGCACCTGCAAAATCAACATTTCCTTTGCCTTCAGCATTAACTTCATTATCATTAAATAATGAACCTAAGCCACCGGAGCTACTAGCACTAGATGATTCTCCACCACTAGCACTTCCCGTTGGATTAGATTTACTATCTTTCTTACTAATTAAATCATTATTACCCTTACTAAGCGCACCTGCAAGTTTACCAATACCAGGATTATCCTTATTGAACTTTTCAGCAGCTTTGTTAAGATAGGCGTTGCCTAGCTTAGTTTTACTAGCAAGTTCAACGCCTTTACCTATAGGCCCACCATAAGCTTTAGCAAGTTCAACAGTAGCCTTTTTAGTTACTTCAGCTGCCTGTTTATCATTATTTTTGTTATCATCTGCCACTTATGGTCACCTCACTTCCATTTTAATTTAAATTCTATAATCCTCCACCAGAACCAAATGATTCAAGTTCTTCAGGAGTAACAATTACGTTAATTCTCATACGTCTACTTCCACATACAAATAAAGCTTCACCTTGAGAATAACGTTTAATACTTTCAATTTCATTTTCGTTTAAGTCAATTAACTTACTTAAATCTTCAACAGCTTGTTTCTTAAGTCCCATAACCAAATAATAAGAAGCATTATCGAATATTGCTTTACTATGAATTAATACATTAGGCGCAGCAAAGTCACTAGGTTGTTGAGTAATAATAATTGAACCAGTATTATACTTACGAGCACGACGTTGTACTTGTGCTAAGAATTCAGCACCAAGTTCATTAGAACCAGATAATAATACGTGAGCTTCATCAACCATTAAACATGTATTAATTCCTTTATCAAGACATAATCCCCAAGCGTACTTTAAGATATTAAAGAATAAAGCATTTCTAATATTATCAGCACTATTCATTAATTCTTTTATATTAAATACAATAAAATCTGTTTCAGGATTAATTGTCGTATGTCCATCAAAATAATATTTTAATTCTTGAGTTAAAGGTCTAATCTTTAATTCAAGTTTTTCCATAATAGCTCTTTCTTGAGTTTGATCAGTCATAGATAATAATCTACTTCTAATAGTTTCATATACATCACTAAATGTTGGATAATCAGCTGCAGTATACTTACTAAAGTCACTATTAAAATCTATTCCACGTCTTCTATAAGTATCTTGAACAACTTCACTAAACATTGTAAGAACATCTTCTTCAATAGAAGGATCATAATATCTCATGAAACCTTTTAAGAATTGAATAGTTCTAGTTAATACTGTATATCCAAGACCTTGAGCTATTTCTTCTTCATCAGAATCAACTACGATTTGAAGTGGATTTATCATACCAAATTCTCCACCTTTACCAAGGTCAATTGATTCTCCACCATAATTGTTAGCCATATCAAATAATTCGTTTTCAGGGTCGATTGCAACAATTTGGTATCCATTTCTAATATGGCTTCTTAACATTAACTTAGCAGCAGTAGATTTACCTGAACCAGATGTACCTAAGATAATCATATTAGCATTATTTCTATTATTTTCTTTCTTCATTTGATATAAGAATTGGTTAAATAAAATAACTCCACCTGAGAAGTCTACACCAAGAAGTGTTGATAATCCAGGATCTTTAATACTATCAAAAATGTATGGATACATAGCTGCGATAGTTGGAGTTGGAATTGGCGTACCAATTCTTTCTTCTATATCTTGTTTAGGGAAAATTGGAACTATAGATTTTAAAACCTTTTCTTGTTCAAATCTAAGAGCAATTCCTCTCATTTCCATAGCATCTAAATAGTTCTTAACATTAACTTTCTTTACTTCTAATTCTTCTTTAGTATCTGCAGTAATCATAATATGCATTTGATAATCAAAGATTTTTGATTGACTAGCTGCAAGCATAGTTATAAAACTTTCAAGTGATTCATAATCTTGTCTAATACGTTCACGAACAGTAAGATCTTTTTCTTCAGAATATTTAATCTTTAAATCAGCAACTTGCTTATTAATCATTCTAGAAATACTAGAAAAAGGAATTGGTATATGCTTAATAACAATTTTAATTCCTGACATACTAGTTAAATTTGATAAATATCCAGGATAAATCATCTTTGGATATGATACAATTGTAAGAATAGTTGAATATTTTCCACTAATTCCAAAATCAGTTGGATTAAATTGTAGTCCTTTAGGAGCTACTTCTGATTTAAATATACTCATAATGGCATCACCGTCCCAAATGTAGTAGTTTGTCCACCATTTAAGAAGTTATCTAATATAATTCTTAAATCTTCATTATTAGTTTGTCTAGCTATTAAACCAGCAGTAGATAAACCACTTATTAACTGTCTAATCTTCTTTTGAAGCATTTCAGTATTCTTTTCTTTAAATAGAATAAAATATTCAGTATCAACAACATTGTACTCAGCACCCATGAAAGCATTAGCTTTATTAATATCTTGAACTATTAACTTTCTAACAGCACCATCAGTACATTTTTGA
>ODAI013659330.1_pt1 | contig 10673 bp, 8 predicted proteins | sample 1539321 | NCBI WGS metagenome assembly ODAI01 (sample SAMN02144231, study PRJEB22623) | gut metagenome | biome: sheep rumen | host: Ovis aries | place: New Zealand | reverse complement strand
CACAATATATATATTTACGGCAGAAAAATCCCGATGAAATCGGGGATTTTTGCGAGGGGGAGGCGGATGTCGGATAAAATCCGACAAAAAAAAAACGGGACTTGCGGAGAGGTGTGGAGCAATGAGTAATTTTCGTGGAGAGGCTCCTGGTGATCGTGGAGAGGCTACTAATTTTCGTGGAGAGGCTACTAATTTTCGTGGAGAGGCTTCTGGTGAACATGGAATACCTGCGGAAATAACATTTAGCAACATTCAGTAACGTACTTTTCACCGACTTTCTTTGCCAATTCAAAATTTATGCTTAAATTTGCAAGCTAAAGTAACAACAAGAATGATGAAGAAAGCGATTATCACCCTGATACTGGCCGTTGCAACCCTGACGGTGACAGCACAAACGAACAAGAGATTAGACCTGTGGCTGACAAAAGGCGAATGGCGCAGCGGATTTACCAAGGCAAACCCGCACAGCACGCTCAACACCCAAGAGTTCTACCGGCAGTACAAGAAGAACAAGGCACAGTGGGAGACACTCTTCAAATGGCTCACGGAGACCGACCTTGAAGCGATTCCCAAAGGCAGGCACCCCATTCCCGGCTCGACGCTGACAGCCAGCGTAGAGGACTCGGAGAACGGTCCGCTGGAGAAGCGCAACACCGAGAGCCACAAGAAGAAGATTGACTTCCAGCTGGTGGTGAAAGGCCGTGAGGGCTTTGCCCTGCTCGACCATGCGAGCAGCACCGTCAGCGTGCCGTACAACGAGCAGAAGGACGTGATGCGCTATCATTATAAAGAGGAGAAGACACACTTCTTCGACGTGAACGGCGGCGAGTTTGTCATCTTCTTCCCCACCGACTGGCACATTGCCAAGGTACAGACGCGCCACGCTGACCAGACCATCCGCGTCATCGTGGTGAAGATGGACTACGTAGAATAAGAATAAAAACAAAACATAAATGCAATTTAAATGGAATTACGAACCTCCATCACCGGAACATCTGCAGGCCTCGAAGGAACTGGCTGAGAAGATAGGCATGAGTCCTGTCGTGGCGGGGCTGCTCATCAAGCGGGGCATCAAGACGGAGAGTGCTGCCAAGCGCTTCTTCCGTCCCATGCTGAACGAGCTGATAGACCCGTTCCTGATGAACGACATGGATGTGGCCGTGGACCGTCTGAACGATGCCATGGGGCGCAAGGAGCGTATCATGGTGTATGGCGACTACGATGTAGATGGCTGTACGGCGGTGGCTTTAGTTTACAAGTTCCTGCAACAGTTCTATTCCAACATCGACTACTACATACCCAACCGCGAAGAAGAAGGGTACGGAGTGAGCCGGAAGGGGATAGAATATGCTGCCGAGACGGGGGTGAAACTGATTATTGTACTTGACTGCGGCATCAAGGCTGTCAAGGAGATAGCCTATGCCAAGGAGGCCGGCATCGACTTCATCATCTGCGACCACCACGTGCCCGACGAGGTGCTGCCGCCGGCAGTAGCCATCCTGAACCCTAAGCGCGAGGACTCGACCTACCCTTTCAAGCATCTGTGCGGATGCGGTGTGGGCTTCAAGTTCATGCAGGCCTTTGCCAAGAACAACGGCATACCGTTCTCACGGCTCATACCCCTGCTCGACTTCTGTGCCGTCAGCATTGCCTCCGACCTGGTGCCGGTGGAGGGAGAGAACCGCATACTGGCATTCCACGGACTGAAACAGCTCAACCAGAGTCCCAGCACGGGGCTGAAAGCCATCATCGCCATCTGCGGACTGACGGGGCGCGAGCTGACCATGAGTGACATCGTGTTCAAGATCGGCCCGCGCATCAATGCCTCCGGGCGCATGATGAACGGCAAGGAAGCCGTGGAGCTGCTGGTGGAGCGCGACTTGCAGAAAGCACTTACCGACGCCACACGCATCAACGAGTATAACGAGCAGCGCAAGGACGTGGACAAACAAATGACCGAGGAGGCCAACGACATCGTGGCACGCCTGGAAAGCCAGCAGCACATGCAGAGCATCGTGCTCTACGACGAGGGGTGGAAGAAAGGTGTGGTGGGCATTGTGGCCTCGCGACTGACAGAGCTGTACTACCGCCCCACGGTGGTGCTGACCATCATCGACGGCATCGCGTCGGGGTCGGCACGGTCTGTGGCAGGATTCGACATCTACAACGCCGTCAAGTCGTGCCGCGACCTGTTGGAGAACTTCGGCGGACACACCTACGCCGTAGGACTGACGCTGAAACAGGAGAACATTCCCGAGTTCCGCCGCAGATTTCAGGAATATGTGAGCAGCCACATTCTGCCCGAGCAGACCCTGCAGGCCCTCGACATCGACTGGCAGCTGGACTTCCACCAGATTACGAAGCGGATGCTCAACGAACTGAAGAAGCTGGCCCCCCACGGTCCGGGCAACGAGAAGCCGCTGTTCTTGACACGCAACGTGTTCGACTACGGCACCAGCAAGGTGGTAGGCCGCCATCAGGAGCACATCAAGCTGGAACTGGTCGATTCCAAGTCGGCTGTCGTCATGAACGGCATCGCCTTCGGGCAGTCGGCAGCGGCACGGTACATCAAGTCGAAGCGCTCGTTTGACATCGTATATACCATTGAGGAGAACACCTACAAGCGAGGCGAAGTGCAACTGCAGATAGAGGGCATACGACCGTCGGAGGAATGAGGAATGAAAAATGAGAAATGAGAAATGAAGAATGAGTATTCTCATTTTCTTAAACGCTACTGGGGCTACAACAGCTTTCGCAGCATTCAGGCGGACATCATTGAGTCTATTGCCAGTGGGCACGACACCCTCGGACTGATGCCGACGGGCGGTGGGAAGTCTATCACCTTCCAAGTGCCGGCACTGGCCATGGAGGGCGTGTGTATAGTCATCACCCCCCTCATCGCCCTGATGAAAGACCAGGTGCAAAACCTGCGGCGGCGAGGCATCATAGCTGCTGCGATATACAGCGGCATGCAGCACGACGAGATTGTACGCACGCTGGAGAACTGCATTCTGGGCAGCACCAAGCTGCTCTATGTCTCGCCGGAGCGATTGGGCAGCGAACTGTTCCAAGCCAAGCTGCGCCACATGCTGGTATCGTTCATCACCGTCGATGAGGCTCACTGCATCAGCCAGTGGGGCTACGACTTCCGTCCGGCCTATTTGGAGATTGTCAACATCCGCAAACTGCTGCCCAATGTTCCCGTGCTGGCCCTGACGGCTACTGCCACGCCGAAAGTAGTGGACGACATCCAGCAGAAACTGACGCTTACCGCCCCCTCTGGAGGACACACGGGAGGCGACAACGGGGAAAGCCACACCGGGTTTAATGTCTTCAGTATGTCGTTCGAGCGTAGCAATCTGGCCTATATTGTACGCACCGCCCCCGACAAGCTGAACGAGCTGCAACGCAGCCTGTCGGAGACCGACGGCTCTGCGATAGTCTATGTGCGCAGCCGCCGTCGCAGCAAAGAGATAGCAGCATGGCTGTGCGAGGCAGGCCACAACGCCACCTTCTTCCATGCCGGACTGGAGCAGAGCGAGAAAGACCGCCGGCAGAACGAATGGCAACAGGACAAGATACGCGTGATGGTGGCCACCAATGCCTTCGGCATGGGTATCGACAAGCCCGACGTACGCATAGTGGTACACTACGACTGCCCTGACTCGCTGGAAGCCTATTTCCAAGAGGCGGGCCGAGCCGGGCGCGACGGCAAGCCGGCACAAGCCGTGCTGCTGTACAACACGTCGGACAATGCCAAGCTGGCCAAGCGGATAGACGAGAACTTCCCCCCACGCGAATATATTAAAGAGGTGTACGAGCACTTGGCCTACTATTACCAGATAGCTGTTGGCGACGGCTACGGAGTCGTCAAGGAGTTCGACCTCGACGAGTTCTGCCGACGGTTCCACCATTTCCCTGTACGGGTCCATGCCGCCCTGCTCATCCTGCAGCGCGCCGGATACATCGACTACGACGAGGCGCGCGACAGTCAGGCTCGTGTACACTTCCTCATAGGCAGGGACGACCTCTACCGGCTCCGGCAACTGTCGGGCGCCGACGAGAAGGTGATTGTAGCCATGTTGCGGAACTACGGCGGCATGTTTGCCGACTATGCCTATATCGACGAGGAACTGATAGCCCAGCTGACAAGTCTTGCCCGACTACAGGTACACGAGATACTGAAAAGTCTGTCGCAGCGGCACCTGCTGCACTTCATTCCCGGCAAGCATATACCACACATACGCTACGCCCAACGGCGCGAAGACACCCAATATGTAAGCATTCCCCGCGAGGTTTATGAAGACCGGCTGGAACAGTACCGGCAGCGCATCACGGCCATGCTGAACTACATACAAGACGACAGCCGGTGCCGCTCACGCCAGCTGCTGGCCTACTTTGGCGAGACCGACACACATGACTGCCATCAATGCGACGTCTGCATAGAGCAGGAGGGAACGCACAAAGATGCAGAAACAGAAGAGAATGCCCGACAGGACATTCTCAAGCTGTTATCAGATGGAAAGCGGCATCACATCACCGAGCTTTTCAGCCTCCACCTGCCAAAAGATGTCGTGCTGCAAGTGATGCCCCAACTCGTTCAAGAAGAGGTCATCCGACAGGAGGACGGCTTCATAACCTGTTGCCTTCGCGAGGGAAAACGACGGTAGGCTGAAAGTGCTTTGCCTCTTCAAAGTCCATCAAGGCATAGGATATGATGATACACTCATCACCCACCTGCACGCGCCGCGCCGCAGCACCATTCAGGCAAATGCAGCCGGAGCCCCGCTCGCCCTTGATGATATAGGTCTCGAAGCGCTCTCCGTTGTTGTTGTCCACAATCTGCACCTTCTCGCCGGCTATCATATTGGCGGCATCCATCAGGTCTTCGTCGATAGTGATGCTACCCATGTAGTGCAGGTTAGCCTCGGTGACTGTCACGCAATGCAGTTTCGACTTTAATACTTGTATCAGCATTGTTTTTTTCTATTCGGGTTACAGATGATTACAGGTTACGACTTGTACTTGATATGGTCAATCAGGCGGATGGGTGTCTTGCCGCAATAGACGGTGATGCAGCCCACGGCATAGGGTGTGTCATCCCACGAACGGATGTCCTGCAGCGTGTTGCCATCGACGATGGAGAAATATTCCACCTCAAGACCCTCGACGCTGTTGATGTCATCGACCACACGGTCGTGCGTCTCCTCAACAGAATGCGTCTTCGCATAATCGACACTGGCTTTCAAGGCCTGGTAGATGCGGGGAGCAATAGCCCGCTCGTCGGCAGACAGCAGCGTGTTGCGCGAACTCTTCGCCAAGCCGTCGGCATCACGCACAATGGCACACTCCACAATCTGTACCGGCAACTGCAGATGGCGCACCATCGCCTTGACGACGGCAATCTGCTGCCAGTCCTTCTCGCCGAAATAGGCACGCTGGGGCTTGACGATGTAGAACAGACGGCTCACCACCTGGCAGACACCATTGAAGTGACCCGGACGGTGGGCACCCTCCATCACCGTAGAGACTGGGGGATATTCAAACTGCCGAGTGTCGGGCGTGGGGTACATCTCCTCGACACTGGGAGCCAGCACATACAGGCTGCTGCCGTCGTCTGAATCGCCTTTCTCCTCGCGGAATGTGGCTTCCAGCAGTTGGCAGTCGGCATCCAGCGTGCGAGGGTAGTTCTTCAGGTCGTTTTTGTCGTTAAACTGTGTCGGATTGACAAATACCGACACGACGGTAATCTTATTCTCATGCAGACAGCGACGCACCAGCGACGCATGTCCTTCGTGCAATGCTCCCATGGTAGGCACCAGGCCAATCTCTTTTCCTTGTTTGCGGTCTTCGAACAGCTGGTTCTGAAGCTCCACAATCTTATTAAATACCTTCATCTTTTATATGTGCAATTTCCGGATTCCGATTTCTCGATGTTTCATTACATTTCCAATTTCGGGGTGCAAAATAACAACATTTTTACCAAATAAGAAAGAAATAACGTAAAAATATGCCAAAATAGAGGCTAAAAATACTTAAAACGGCACGTTTCTTGGTATTTGTGAATTTTTTTTTGTACCTTTGCATGGATAAATTACATACTTATGGCTCAGAAGATATTGTTCATTAACCAAGAGATTATCCCCTACGTACCCGACAGCGAATTGTCACTGATGGGAAAAGCATTGCCACAAGCCATGCAGGACAACGGACACGAGATCCGTACCTTCATGCCGAAATGGGGCACTATCAACGAACGCCGAGGACAGCTGCACGAGGTGATACGTCTTTCCGGCATGAACCTTATCATTGACGACACCGACCACCCCCTGATTATCAAGGTGGCCACGATAGTGCAGACACGCATACAGGTGTACTTCATTGACAACGACGACTACTTCTCGAAACGCCAGATGACGGCCAACGAGCAGGGCGAAGACTATCCTGACAACGGCGAGCGCGCCATATTCTTTGCCCGTGGCGTATTGGAGACCGTGAAGAAGCTGCGCTGGGTGCCCGACATCATCCACGTACAGGGATGGATGGGTGCCGTGGTGCCGCTGTACATCAAGACGGCCTACCATGACGAGCCGTCGTTTGCCAACACGAAGGTGGTGACGTCGCTCTTCACCAACAACCTGAAGTCAGACCTGGGCACGAGGTTCAAGAGATGCGTGGAGTTCCGTGATGTCAAGGCAAGCATGCTCAAGAAGTACAACGACAACTTCGACTTCATGGAGTTAGGCAAGCTGGCCATCGACTACAGCGACGGTGTGATAGCCGCCAACAAGGATGTGAGCCAGGAGCTGATGAAATATGCCGAAAGCAACAACATCCCCACCCTGGCATGGCCCGGCGACGACTTTGCTGCCGCCTACGAGGACTTCTATGCCAAGTTGTAACCCACCGAAAAAAAAAGTATTTTTAGGATAATAGAAATCATTCAGAAAGAGAACAGACGCTTCTATGATGAGAAAACTACTGCTGATGGGGATTGCAGGGTTGACACTTGCAATCTCCTCGTGTGATGAAGAGACAAGAACAATGGGAAACACGGTTACTGAACCGGTGGACAGATTTGTCGTCGTTACCGACACTTTCCCCGTCGTCACACGCTCTATCAAGACCGACTCCGTGCTGTCAACCAGTGTGTACAGCTATTTAGGTCGAGTGAAGGATCCCGAGACGGGGTCGTACATCACCAGCGACTACATGACGCAGTTTCATATTCTGGAAAACAGTGGCACCACCCTTTTCCCGCCTAAGTCGTATCTTCACGACTTCGGCGACGACGGCGGCATAGTGGCCGACTCGTGTGAGATAAAAATCATGATCAACACCTATCAGGGCGACTCGCTGACCGCCATGAAGCTGACGATGACAGAGCTGAAGACCCCCGTGCCGGAGAATGCACAATACTATACAGACTTCGACCCCGAAGCCGAGGGCTATCTGCGCCCAGCCAGTGAAGGGGGCATCTGCCAGAACAAGGTATATTCCGTCAGCGACCTGCTGCTGAGCGACAGTCTCCGTGGGGTCTATCGCAGCGGTAAGTTCTACGAGTATATCAGCATACCCGTCAACGGTGCCTACACCGACAAGAACGGTGTCACCTACGAGGGATATAGCAGCGCGAAGAAGCGCGGTTCGGGCTACGGCACCTACCTGATGCGTATGTATTACGACCACCCGGAATACTTCAAGAACTCGCTGACGTTCAAGAGGAACGTATGCCCCGGCTTTTACTTCAAGACCACCAACGGACTGGGGCTGATGGTAGAGGTGGCCTACACACAGATTGTGGTGTACTACCACTACACGACCACCAGCGGCAAGGTGGTCAACGACTCGCATGTCTTCAACGCCACGGAAGAGGTGCTGCAGACCACACACATCACCAACGACAAGAGCAGCATCGACCGCCTGTGGAAAGACAACACCTGTACGTACCTGAAGACGCCGTCGGGACTGTTCACCGAGATAGACCTCCCCATCGACGCCATCAAGCTGAACCACGAGAAAGACTCTATCACATCGGCCAAGATTTCGTTCCTGCGCATGAACAGCCTCAACGAAAACAGCAATATCGTATTGGAAGAGCCCACCACACTGCTGCTGATAGAGCGTGACAGTCTTTACACCTACTTCGAGAAGCGGAAAGTGCCCGACAATATCTCGTCGTATATTGCCACCTACAACAGTACGTACAAGACCTATACGTTCAACAACATTTCAAGTCTTATCAGCACGATGTATTCCAAGCGCAACAAGTCGCCGAGATGGAACAAAGCCATTCTCGTTCCCGTGCAGCTGGAGTATATCTACTCGTCGTCCTCCAGCACTGTTGCCGGTGTGGCCAACGAGATGAACATCAACAGTGTACGCCTGATAGGAGGCACCGAGAACGCCCATGAACCAGTACGCATCAGCGTCATCTACAACAAGAACGAATAATCAACAAGCCCACACTGCAGCAAGAAAAGATGGCAGACAATTTTCTGGAGAAGCACTACGAGGCATACGAAGCACGCAAGGCCGCATGGCTTCGCAAGAAGAAGCATCTGCCGACATCTGTAAAGCATCATCTTCCGGAACGTCCGGAGGATGATGCTTTATAGGTCTCCTGCCTTTCTGCAAGCAAAGGAATCCTACCTTTCTGCAAGCAAAGGAACGGCAGCGTAACGACCGTCATGCTATCCGATGATGGTATAGCGGGCAAACTTCAGCAGCAGCTGTTTCGTGCCGGCATTCTTAAAGGCTACCGTAGCCTTGGTATTCTCGCCGGAGCCTTCTATCTTCACCACAGTACCCACACCGAAGCGCTGGTGCTCTATCACGTTTGCTTCTTTCAACCCGATATCGCCTGCGGCTGACTGCGGCAGCGGTGTTTCTTTGCGTACAGGCATCAGTCGCGGCTTGGGGTCGGCTACAAACTGTGTAGCGACAGGACGCGGGTTCTGTACCGTCGTGCGCCGCGTGGTGTCACCAAAGGGAAGTCTTCCCGCCGACGAACCATTCCCAAAGGGAAGCCTTCCCGCCGACGAACGCCCTGCTACCATTCCGCTCGCCGACGGGCTATTGCCCTCTACGCTCAACAGCTTCGGGTCAATATCCTTGATGAATCGCGACGGTGTGTCGTACTCCATCTTACCATAGCGGAAGCGGTTCTGCGCACACGTCAGGATGCAATGCTTCTCGGCCCGCGTGATGGCCACATAGAGCAGGCGACGCTCCTCTTCCAATTCACGCATCGACCCCACACACATAGGCGACGGGAAGATATTCTCCTCCAGTCCAACGACAAATACCGTGGGAAACTCCAGACCCTTGGCGGCATGGATGGTCATCAGCGTCACCTTGGGCTGGTCGGCATCCCCCTCGCTGTCCAGGTCTGTCAGCAGGGCCACCTCCTGCAGGAAATCGCTCAGCGACACCTCCTGCTCTCTGCCCTCCTCCTTACGGCTCTCCACGAAGTCCTGCATGCCGCCCAGAAACTCCTCAAGGTTCTCCTGCCTGGACAAGTCGTCAGGGTTTGACGAGCTGTAGATGTCCTTGCTGATGCCGCTCTCCATGATGATGGCATGTCCCAGCACGTAGGCGTCCTCCCCGTCCATGCGTGCTGCCCAGCCTTCCACCTGTTGGCGGAAGGCATCCAACTTGGCCAGCGTGCCCTTTGCCAGTTTCAGGTCGAACACGATAGGCTGCTGTATCACGCTCCACAGACTGACGCTGTGCATGTTTGCCGTATCGACAATCTTGCTCACCGTTGTATTGCCGATGCCACGCGCAGGATAGTTGATGATACGCCGCAACGCCTCCTCGTCGCTCGGATTAGCCACCACGCGGAAGTAGGCTATCACGTCCTTGATTTCCTTACGCTGATAGAAGCTCAGTCCACCATAGATGCGATAGGGTATGCCGTCCTTGCGCATCTGTTCCTCAAACGAACGGCTCTGCGCATTGGTACGGTAGAGGATGGCAAAGTCGGCATATTCGCAGTGCTCCTGCCGCCGGATGCGCTTGATGTCGTTGCACACGATGATGGCCTCCTCCTTGTCGCTGTAGGCAGGCTTCAGCGTCAGCCGTTCGCCGACGGCATTCTCGCTGAACACGTCTTTATGTATCTGCCTTTCGTTCTTGCGTATCAGGCTGTTGGCGGCTTTCACGATATTCTGCGTCGAGCGGTAGTTCTGCTCCAACTTATACAGCTTTGCCCCCGCATATTGCTTCTGGAAGTCGAGGATGTTGTCGATGTTGGCACCACGGAAACTGTAGATGCTCTGTGCGTCGTCGCCCACCACACACACACGGCCATGCTCCCTTGTCAGCTGCAGCACAATGGCCTGCTGGGCATAGTTCGTGTCCTGATACTCATCCACGAGCACATAGCGGAAGCGTTCCACATACTTACGGCGCACCTCTTCGTGCTGCTCGAACAGCATGAATGTCTGCACCAGCAGGTCGTCGAAATCCATGGCGTTCGCCTGTCGGCAGCGCTCGGTATAGCGTCTGTATATGGCAGCCACCTCCGCCCGCTTGTGGTGTACGTCATCGGCAGCCCACGAACTCGTCTGGTAGGCCTGCGGCAGCAGCAGATGGTTCTTGGCCATCGAGATACGGTCGGCCACCGACGCGGGCTTATATACCTTGTCGTCGAGCTGCATCTCCTTGAT
>ODAI013129903.1_pt1 | contig 10673 bp, 8 predicted proteins | sample 1539321 | NCBI WGS metagenome assembly ODAI01 (sample SAMN02144231, study PRJEB22623) | gut metagenome | biome: sheep rumen | host: Ovis aries | place: New Zealand | reverse complement strand
TCGAGTCAACAATCAACGTATACGAGCTTCTTGGTGCAGAAGTTTATCTGTACTTTGATCTCGCTGAGTTCCCTATCACAGCAAGAGTTGATTCCCGTACAACAGCAAGACCTGGCGACAAGGTTAAGTTTGCATTTGATGTTGAGAAGATCCATATCTTTGATAAGGAAACAGAGCTCACAATCACAAACTAATACAGAAACTTTTGAGAGCTGCGCAATTTGCGCAGCTCTTTTTTGTGCAATAAAGAAAAATGCGTGTTATACTCAGAATATAGAGGGTTTTTCACTGTCGAAAGGGGCTTTTAATATGATATCTTCACAGATTATAAAAAGCAGTATTGAGGAACTTAGCACAATAACTAAGGTTGAGCTTTGTGTGATGGATTTAAACGGCTCAGAGGTCGCATCTACCAGCGATAAAGACTTTCTGGATGTGTCTATAGTTACGAGCTTTGCCCATTCACCTGTAGATTCACAGGTAATAGGTGATGTTCATCTTTTCAAAGTTCTTGATGAGACAGAACCCGCTTATGTGCTTCTTGCAAAGGGCGATTCAGAGCATGCATATATGGTTGGCAAAATTGGCGTAAGTCAGCTCCAGAGCCTTATTGTGGCATATAAAGAGAAATTTGACAGGAACAACTTTTTCCAGAATCTGCTTCTGGACAATATGCTCCTGATCGATGTATATAACAGAGCGAGAAAGCTCAAGATAGAAGTAAATGCTCCAAGAGTTATTATTCTGGTGGAGACAGGATCTGCGAAGGATAATACCGCGCAGGAGCTGCTTGGCGGAATGTTCGGAACACACTCCGGAGATTTTGTAACTGCAGTTGACGAGACCAGCGTCATTCTAATAAAGACCCTTCAGAAGAATCAGAATTACGATGATGTTCAGAGAATTGCCACGACTATCGTGGATATGATGAATACAGAGGCAATGCTCAATGTACGCGTTTCCTACGGCGCTATCGTCGAAGAACTCAAGGATCTTAGCAAGTCTTTCAAAGAGGCTAAGATGGCTCTTGAAGTCGGCAGGATCTTCTATGCTGAAAAGAGAGTGAATGCATACAATACTCTTGGAATCGGAAGGCTTATCTATCAGCTTCCGGAGAGCCTTTGCAAGTTATTTATAGATGAGATCTTCGGCGGAAGAGAAGTGCCTGAGGAGATTGACGAGGAGACTTTAAACACCGTCAATATGTTCTTTGAGAACAATCTTAATGTGTCAGAGACTTCGAGACAGCTCTTTGTGCACAGAAATACTCTTGTTTACAGGATTGAGAAGCTGGAAAAGAGCTGTGGACTTGATGTAAGGAAATTCGATGATGCACTGACATTCAAGATTGCAATGATGGTTGTCAGCTATATGAGATATTTAGAGAGTAAGAAATGATAAATAAGGAATAAAAAAGCGGCCTTGTAAAGGATGCATGTACGTTTGCTTCGGCCTAAACAGGCAACCTTACAACACATGGAAGGTTCTACTTAGTGCTGCTTCGTTCCCGACCTGACACGGTTCGCAGATTTCCATTGCATAAGACCCATTAAAGCACGGAAGGACTGCTACATACACCCTTTACAAAACCGCTATACTAATATACTTATTTTTGATACATATGTCAAATCAAATCCTGTAGCGTAAAGCTGTCTACATATTCATTGATGACTTTATCAAGACCTCTCCAGAATGATACGGTGGAACAACTCTCTGACATGGGGCAGTCTATGCCCTTTATATCTGCTGTGCAGCCCACGGGAGCAAGCTGACCTTCCATTGTCCTTAGGATATCGCCGATGACATATTCACTTGGAGCCTTGGCTAGTCTGTGACCTCCGCTGACTCCGCGCATACTTTCTACGAAGCCGGCCTTTCCTAAAATTGAAACAATCTGCTCTGTATACTTGACCGCTATGTTCTGGCGGTTGGCGATGTCTTTTAATGCTATGTATTCTCCGTTGTTGTGGAGAGCAAGATCTGTCATGACCTTTAAGGCGTATCTGCCTTTTGTGGATATCTTCATTGTGTACCTCGGTTAAAAAACTTATAATAAGAATAAAGTGTACAAACATAATAACAAAAAGAAATGGAAATTTCTACCATTTTAGTATGATTTATGAATAGAGTAAAGCTTTCTGAAGAAGAAAAACAGGATATAAAATACATGAGGGCAGCTATCGCCCAGGCCAAAAAGGCCTATGCCCTGGGTGAGGTTCCCATAGGGTGCGTGATCGTCTACGAAGGTAAGATAATCGGAAGAGGTTATAACAGGCGAAATACGGACAAGACACCTCTGGCGCATGCAGAGATAACAGCCATTAAAAAGGCAGGAAAATACATGAAGGACTGGAGGCTTGAAGGATGTAAGCTCTATGTCACTTTGGAACCCTGTCAGATGTGTTCCGGAGCCATAGTTCAGGCCAGGATTCCTGAGGTGATAATGGCAGCTGAGAATCCGAAGGCCGGTTGCGCAGGGTCTGTAATGGATATACTTAATAACCCGGAGTTTAATCATCAGGTAAAAGTAAAAAAAGGTGTTCTGGGGGAGGAGTGCAGCGCACTTCTTAAAGAGTTTTTTGTGGAACTGAGAGCAAGGAATAAGGCTGAGAAAGAGCAGAAAGGCGATTCCGGTGAATAAGAGAATTGTAGCGATTCTACTTGTTTTTACAATGCTGATATCAGTTATGGCATGTGGATATGATAAAAACGTAGTTCATATGCACAGCAGAGCAATGGATGAGATTGACTTTGGAGAGCCGCCTGTGACTATCACATATATGACTATAGGTGATAAGCCCACAAACGGAAGAACGGAAGAAGCAATTGACAGACTTAATAAGATCCTGCTCAAAAGACTTAATGCCAAACTGGATATCTTTTACGTAAGCTGGAATGACTATCTTAAGAATTACAACAGGACTTTGGAGTCCGAGGATATATCTGTTGATCTGGTTGGGACAGGGACAGACTGGCTGGATGCCTGGCCCAATATCATAAAAGGTAACTTCATGCCACTCTCTGAGGAAATGCTCAGGGAATACTGCGGCCTCACTTACACAAATGTGACTAAGGCGCAGTGGAGCGAGGGTAGTTATGAAGGAAACATCTATCTGATCCCGGAAAATGAGTATACACAGTGGACAAATCACGGGTTTGTTTACAGAAAAGACCTTGCCAGAGAAGCAGGGCTTTCAGAAGTGGCATCCTGGGAGGATCTTGACATTTATTTCAGAAATGTGGTCAGCAATCACCCGGATATGATACCGTGGGATTATAACGGAAACAGTGGTATTGCAACACTTGGATATCTTATGTCTTCCATGAGATATGTGCCTATTTACGAGCTGACGACCTATGGAATATGGGGCGAGGATCTCGATAATAAGGGCAGGATAATATCTCCGTATTATACCGGTGATGAGTTGATAGAATATGCCAGACTGATGAAAAAGTGGAATGAGATGGGAGTTTGGAGATCTAATCTCTCGCAGGCGGGTAATAATGAAGATGAGTTTTATAATGGGGAGTCATCTGTAATCCAGCACCATACGCAGAACTATTACACAATAATCCAGCCGACCATGGATGTTGCCATGCCGGAGGTTAAGCTTGGATTTTACTGGTTTGGAAGGGACAGCGGAACCCTTATGAGGGTGAGTAACTTCCACGGAGCCATGGCGGTCTCTGCAAGATCCAAGAACCCGGAACGGGCACTTATGGTCTATGACATGATAAGAAATGACAGCGAATGCTACAGGCTCTTGAAAAACGGCATTGAAGGCATACAGTATGAGCTGACTAAGGATGGCATGCTGGAAAGACCCAGTGGATACAATGAGAGTAAGGACGGTATTGTCACGAATTTCTGGTGGGGACGAAGAGATGAGTATGAGATCCCCGATTCCTCATATTCCTGGGATGAGTACTATTCCCTTGTGGACAGCTATGAGCACATTGCGATCGATTATCCCTGGGACGGAGTGCCTTTTTCCACACCACAGATCAATGAAGAACTTGGACCGATAGTGGCTATATTTGACAAGTACATACCGCAGCTCTCAACCGGACAGTATGATGAGACACCTGAACAAAAGGTTGCGGAGTTCAGGGAGGAACTTATGAAGGCCGGCTTTGAGAGAATAACCGGACAGATACAGAGAATTTATAATTCACAGTAAAAAACACCCTACCAAGTCCCCGGGATTAATGATAGAATAAAGCCCATGGATAATTGTATACATGTATAGCGGATAAAAAGTTTAGGAGGAATTGCGATGGTAACCACACTGGATAAGGGATGCTTTCTGGTAAACGGAAGCACTGTTATTCCTGATGACAATGAAGCTAAGGCTGCACTGGCGTCTATGGGCGTTTCAGATGAGGAAATAGGCAGCGCCAGAGAAAAGACAATTGCTTACGGGATCCTGAAGGATCACAACACATCCGGAAACATGGACAAGCTTTGCATTAAGTTTGATAAGCTTGTATCCCATGATATTACTTATGTTGGAATCATTCAGACTGCCAGGGCTTCGGGCCTTGAGAAGTTCCCTATTCCTTATGTACTTACCAACTGCCACAATTCACTCTGCGCAGTAGGCGGTACCATCAATGAGGATGACCATGTATTTGGTCTTACTGCTGCTCAGAAGTACGGCGGAGTGTATGTTCCACCTCATCAGGCTGTTATTCATCAGTACGCAAGAGAGATGATGGCAACCGGTGGCGGAATGATCCTTGGATCTGATTCTCATACCAGATATGGAGCTCTTGGTACCATGGCCATCGGAGAGGGCGGACCTGAGCTTGTTAAGCAGCTACTTTGCCAGACTTATGATGTTGATATGCCCGGTGTTGTTGCAATCTACCTGGAAGGTTCGCCCAAGAAGGGCGTAGGACCTCAGGACGTTGCACTTGCCATAATCGGTAAGGTCTTTGGCGATGGATATGTTAAGAATAAAGTTATGGAGTTTGTTGGCCCCGGTGTCAAGAATCTCAGCGCGGACTTCCGTATCGGAGTTGATGTAATGACAACAGAGACAACATGTCTTACATCAATCTGGGAGACTGACGATGAGATAAAGGAGTTCTATGATATCCACGGAAGAAGTGGCGATTACAAGGAGCTTAAGCCCGGTAAGGTTGCTTACTATGACGGCCTTGTAAAGGTTGATCTGGATACTCTCAATCCTATGATCGCTATGCCGTTCCATCCAAGCAATGTCTATGAGATAGCTGAAGTAAACGCAAATGCCGCTGACATCCTTGCAGATGTTGAGAAGCGCGCCAAGGTAAGCTTTGGCGATAAGATAGAGTACTCTCTGATGGACAAGATCAAAAACGGTAAGCTCATGGTCGATCAGGGAATCATTGCAGGCTGTGCAGGTGGCGGGTTTGAAAACATCTGTGCTGCAGCAGATATCCTTAAGGGCCACTTTATCGGTAATGATAAGTTCACATTAAGTGTTTACCCTGCTTCAACACCTATCTATATGGAGATCGTTAAGAACGGTGCTGCAGCAACAATTCTGGAGACAGGTGCGATCCTTAAGACAGCATTCTGCGGACCATGCTTCGGCGCAGGAGATACACCGGCAAACAACGCCTTCAGTATCAGACACTCCACCAGAAACTTCCCCAACAGAGAAGGTTCAAAGGTTCAGAACGGACAGGTGGCTTCGGTTGCGCTCATGGATGCCCGTTCCATTGCAGCTACAGCAGCCAATCAGGGCGTACTTACTCCTGCTACTGAGTTTGATGGAGAACTTAATAAGTATAAATATCACTTTGACAGTGCAATATATAAGAACAGAGTATTTGATTCAAAGGGCAAGGCTGATCCTTCGGTTGAACTTGTTCTTGGTCCCAACATCAAGGACTGGCCTAAGATGAGTGCACTTCCTGAGAACCTTGTGCTCAGAGTGGTTTCAGAGATTCACGATCCTGTTACTACAACTGATGAACTCATCCCTTCAGGTGAGACTTCATCCTACAGATCCAATCCGCTTGGACTTGCCGAGTTTACACTTTCCAGAAAGGACCCCGATTACGTTGGCCTTGCAAAAGAAATAAGAGCAGCCCAGGATGCACTGACTGAGGGCGGCGACCCTATAAGTGCATGGAGCGAACTCTCAGATGTTATGGCAGTTATAGGCAAGGAATTCGCTAATGTAAACAATTCAAACCTTGGCTTTGGATCTACTATCTTTGCTGTCAAGCCCGGTGACGGTTCTGCAAGAGAGCAGGCTGCATCCTGCCAGAAGGTTCTTGGTGGATGGGCAAACATTGCCAATGAATATGCGACCAAGCGTTACAGATCAAATCTTATCAACTGGGGAATGCTTCCGTTCATAATTAAGGAAGGAGAGCTTCCGTTTAAGAACAAGGATTATATCTTCCTTCCCGGAATAAGAACTGCAGTTGCTGAAAAGAGTGACGATATCAGAGCATTTGCTGTAAAAGACGGCAGGATGGAGGAGTTTTCTCTCAAGCTCGGTAATCTTACAGATGATGAAAGGCAGATAATCCTTGACGGTTGTCTTATAAACTACAACCGCGTAAAATAATAGTATGTTTAGAAAAATACTAACTTTAGGGATAATAATGACAATGGTTGGAAGCGTCGCAGGCTGCGGCGCTTCTTCTGCTGAAACGACAACGGATGTGGCTGAGCATACAAAAGAGGCCATTTCATCTGTTGATTATGAGGTTCCACAGCAGATTCCGGGGATCTTAGTGGACCAGGTTGGATACAATTGCAACTCAGAGAAGGCCATAGTACTAAGAGGGGACGATCTTCCTGAAACCTTTGGCATTTATGAGCTTGAGAGCGGCAAAAAGGTCTTTTCCGGAGAGATATTAAAGCCTGTATATAACGAAGAGCTTGATGAGTATGACTGTCAGGGATACTTCACGGATTTTACCAAAGAGGGAAGCTATTTTATCAGCACCGACGTAGTGGGAGAGTCATTTTCTTTTACCATAAAGGAAGATGCCTTTAAGGAGGCCTTTGACGAGGCCTGTAAGAAGTATTACATAAACAGATGCGGAATCGCACTTTCCGAGAACTATGCAGGGGATAATGCCCACAGCGCCTGCCATACGCAGCCGGCACACCTTCAGGAGGATCCGGCCACAGAGATAGACGTGACCGGCGGATGGCACATGGATGAGTCTGCAGGAAGAGACACGGCCCTCGGATGCAATATAGCAGAGAATCTGCTGCTGGCTTATGAGATGAACCCGTCGGCTTTTACTGATGAAGTAGGTATACCGGAGAGCGGAAACGGGATTCCCGATATTTTAGATGAGGTTAAGTACGAGGTCGACTGGCTTTTGAAGATGCAGGATCCGAGGACCGGAGGAGAGTACGGAGCTGCTCTTACCGATCCGGTCAGGGGAGGAGAGGCCATTAATACACCGGTTGTGGTAGCACCTGTGTCTATGGAAGCCACAATCTCTTTTGCCTCAGCAATGGCCAGATTCAGTTATACATTCCAGCAGTATGATCCTGAGTTTGCCACGCAGTGCCTGAAGGCGGCGGACAGAGCATACAGCTGTTTTTTGAACAACCAGAAGGCCTCTGACAACACGGCTGCATTTAAGGCAGCAGCCCAGCTGTACAGAGCAACCGGAGCAGCTTCTTATGAAGAAGTCTTGCGCTCCTACTTTGAGAGAGAGGATTTCTTTGAGCTGTTTGATGCTGATGAGAATGTGTTCATCGGGGGAGTGACATATATGTCCATCAATCAGTCGGTGGATGTTGATGTCTGCAGGAAACTCATGAAAGCTCTCATGAACAGATCGGAGGCTATTGCCTCTGCGGCATCAAAATCGACATACCTTGTGACAGATCTTGGCAGGAAAGACGGTTTTGACAGGATGCTGAAGGATATGAGATGTCTTACCATTACGGATCACATTATCTATAACTACGAATACACCACGATAATTGAGAACCACGCGCACTTCCTCATGGGAAGAAATCCGGATGCAGTCAATTATGTGACCTCTGCTACGGAGAGAACATATCTTGATGCGGGAATGGCCTCAATTGCAGGTGATCCCTGGAGAAACTCGCTGTTCATTTTTATGTTGAGTGTACTGGAAAAGTAACGCCTGTGGTGTTAATATGGATGGGTCATGAATACAACAATTAATGGATTAAATATCAATTACATAGATGAGGGCACAGGGCAGCTTTTGGTGATGCTTCACGGCTGGGGATCCAATATCGAGCTCTTTAAAGGTGTCATTAATTTTGCCAAGAAGAAATACCACGTTGTGGCCATGGATATGCCGGGCTTTGGAAAGAGTGATGAGCCGGCAGAATCAATGGACGTCGATGCATATGTGGACTTTGTTCTGGAGTTTATACAAGCTCTTTATCCGGAGGAAAAAGAGATCATCTTCCTGGGACATTCCATGGGAGGAAGGATCATCATCAAGCTGGCATCCGGACTTAAGGATGGAAGACTTACGGCCGGATTTACCATTCCTAAGATCATTCTCACCGATGCTGCAGGAGTTAAGCCTGTAAGGACAGAGGTACAGAACAAGAGAACAAAGAGATACAAGTTTTATAAGAATCTTTTGACCAAGACCGGAATTGCCAAGGCTTTCCCCGGAACAATCGAGGCTCTTCAGAAGAAGTTCGGAAGTGCGGACTACGCAGCAGCATCTCCTGTTATGAGACAGAGTCTTGTTAAGGTGGTCAACGAGGACCTGGTTCCGTATATGTCTTCAGTAACCATGCCGGCGCTTCTGATCTGGGGAGATAAGGATACTGCAACTCCTTTATCGGACGGACAGAAGATGGAAAAAGAGATGCCGGAAGCAGGGCTTGCTGTAATCGAAGGAGCCGGACACTATTCTTTTCTTGATAATCCGTATCTTTTTTACAAGATCCTGGGAAGCTTTCTCGGGATAGAAATGTAAGGAGAAGTGCTTGATGATATTGTTATTTTTGCCGCTTTTATGCCTGGCAATACTTGGACTTAGATACTATACGCATATGCTTCAGCTTTCCAGCTATCAGTTTCAGGGATATTTCAGATTTCTAAGAGGAAGCTGGGTTAAGCCTTTATTTCATATACTTTTCATGGTAAGTGTGTTTGTAGCTTTTGCGCCTATCGATGTGATCAAAGGCGTTCAGCTGGTGGCAACGCTTGCAATCTTTCCGCTCCTTATAGGTCTGATCATTGCAAACATTCCCAGAAAGGCCAAGAAGAAATTCGTAGTTACCGACAGAGTAAAGAGACTGTTTATAACCTATGCGGTACTGGCACTTATCATGGTTCTTGTGCCCTATGCTGTTGTGAGACATCTCAGTGCAGGTGAGCCTAATGGCAGTATCGATGCAATGCTCTTTGCACTCTTTGGAATGGTGGTTTATTGCGGACTCCTCCCGTTTGTTACAGCTCTTGCAAACCTCATCAACAAGCCTATAGAGATGAGGATCAACAAGTGGTTCATTGATGACGCCAGGAGGATCCTTGACGAGCACGAGGGCCTTCGCATTATAGGTATCACAGGAAGTTATGGTAAGACAAGCGTTAAGTATTATCTGACCACTCTTTTGTCAGAGGGATTCAGAGTCCTGATGACTCCTGAGAGCTACAACACTCCGATGGGTATAGTAAGGACTATAAGAGAGCATATGCAGCCGACTCACGAGATATTTGTGTGTGAGATGGGCGCAAGGCATCTTCATGATATAAAAGAGATCACGGATATTGTTCACCCTGATGACGGAATTGTCACATCAATAGGGCCTCAGCACCTTGAGACCTTCCATTCCATGGAGAATATCATCAGCACCAAGTATGAGCTTTTGGATGCGGTTGATGAAAAAGAAAAGGCAGAGGGCGGAAAGCAGCCCGGTAAACACCTTAAGTTTGTAAACTACGACAACGAAGTTATAAGAGATAATATGAAGTACTCAGATGCCATTACTTATGGCATGTCTGAGGGCTGTGCGTATAGAGCGACGGATGTAAAGGTTTCGGGAGCGGGAACAGCATTTACCGTTACAGCACCCGGTGGTGAGAGCGCAGAATTTAGCACGAAGCTTGTGGGAGAACACAATGTTCAGAATATCCTTGGGGCAATTGCCTGTGCAAACTCACTGGGGATTCCGATGACCAAGCTTAAGATGGCAGTAAGGCGCCTGCAGTCGGTTCCTCACAGACTTGAGCTTACAAGGCACGGAAATGTAGCTATCCTTGATGATGCTTATAATGCCAATCCAAATGGAGCAAAGGTTGCCCTGAAGACTCTTTCCCTGTTTGAGGACAGCGTTAAGATACTTGTCACACCGGGTATGGTAGAGCTCGGAGACAAGTCAAGAGAGTACAATACAGCCTTCGGAGCACAGGCAGCAGCTGTCTGTGACTACATGATCCTGGTGGGAAGTGTGAACAGCGCAGATATTAAGAAGGGCGCCGTTGATGCAGGCTTTGATCCCGAGAAGATATTTATAAAGAACACCTTTAATGATGCCAGCGCTTTAATGTATGAACTTGACGCAGGCAGAGAAAAGGTTATACTACTTGAGAATGATCTTCCGGATAATTATAAGTAAATTATTAGTATACAAGATGAAAGAAGGAACAAAATGAAGCTGAAGGTAGCAGTATTATTTGGCGGAAAAAGTACAGAGCATGAGATTT
>ODAI013071619.1_pt1 | contig 10673 bp, 10 predicted proteins | sample 1539321 | NCBI WGS metagenome assembly ODAI01 (sample SAMN02144231, study PRJEB22623) | gut metagenome | biome: sheep rumen | host: Ovis aries | place: New Zealand | reverse complement strand
CAAGCAGACCAAGCAAATTAAAAAAGAACCCACAAAAACCGACAAGAAAATAAAGATAAAACTAAACAAAAAAGATAATTAGTAAATAGATTTATTTGTGTGGTAAGTCGCTATTTGAAAAGAAAGGAAATTATATGAGTAAAAAAGTATTAACTAGAAAACAAAAGCTACATAAAATGGCTAAAGCTGGTGAAACTATCTACTATGGTGTAAAGGTAGGTAGAAAAACAGGTGTATTTACTTCTTGGAATGAAGTCTATCCTGAAACACATAAGTTTCCAGGTGCAAAATTTAAGAAGTTCTTTACGTATGAACAAGCTGAAGCTTATGTGAATAGTTGAACTAGTATGTTGAAAACTATACTATAAATAATATCATAAGTTTTAAGGAGGAAATTATTATGGTAGATTCTAGTCTTATGGGAAATAAATTTTGGGATACGTTTAATGATAAAAAACATGAGGATCTTCGTAAATTGTTTGTACGTGAACTTATACAATATTATGAAACTTATCCACATAGACTTAAAAAAGGAGTTAAAAAAACAGCTATTAGATTTGAAGGTCTTTTTGGAACAGGAAGTGGTATAGCTATTATGAAGGAAGCTTTTCCATTAAAGAAAGACTCTTCTATTCTACAACTTATATATGATTTTTGTACTGAAAATGGAATACCTTATGATATATATTGTTCAGGCAGTACATACTATGTATTCTCAAATAAGTATACAAGAATGTGTCATGAGCATTTACATAGTAGTAAATATTCAAATAAAGAACTTAATGAAGTTCAAATAGAATTATATGGTGAACCCCTTAAAAGAAGTTATTATAGTACATTATATATAAAATATGGTAGTAAAATTCCTGGAGATGATATGCCTAAGATGAAATCTATTATAGAAGATGATCTTTCTATAGATGATCTTAATAGTTTATTTTCAGATAAACCATTCGATAAATTTGAAAAAATATGGGCAGATCTTTATTTTTATAGAGGTGAACCATATGTAGATGGTAAGATTACTATTGAGATTATATCAAATAGAGCTCTTTCAGAATCTGAAGAAAAAGATCTTTATAGATACATACTTCATATATTAGAGCCTTGGAAAGATAATTTTGATTTACACCATTTCGTAGATAATGTATATTAAGACTTATTTGAATCGACAGTTTTTCTGCGTATGTAGATGTTATTCTAGCGCTATATAGTGCATGAAAGGAAAGCGATTTGAATATTGGATAATCAAGTAATCTGTAAGATTTGTGGTAAAGAATTTGAAAAAGGTCATAATTGGAAACATCATTTGACTTCTCAACAGTATTATGATCTGTATCTTAAAACTGAACAAGATGGAATATGTAAAGTTTGTAAAATGCCTACAATTTGGCATAAACAAAAATTTTGTTACGATGAATACTGTCAAAATTATCAACCTAAAAAGATTCATAGTTTATACAATAATAGAGATAAAGCTATTGTTACATGTAAAGAAAAGTTTGATGGTAAGTTAAATTCAGGTGCTTGGAGTACTAGAAATGCTAGATTAGATCAATTTGAAAAAGATCATAGCTGTACTAGAACTAAAAAACTTATCCAACAATATGGTCAAGGTTGGTTAGCACTAAATTTGCCTAGAATATATTGTGGTAAACAAAATACATTCATTAGTAATGAATATCTACCACAAATTATTGAATATTCTAAACACAAACATGTAAATCTAAAAGGTAAAGCTGAAACCTATATACTGAATAAGTTAATTGCAAAAGCTGAACCCAACAATAGAAAAATTATTCATCCAAAAGAATTGGATTTATGGATTCCTGAGTATAAAATTGCTATAGAATATAATGGTATTTATTGGCATGCTGAAGAACGTCAGCATAATATTTATATTCATAGAGAAAAATCTGTTTTGTGTCATAACTTAGGAATAAGACTGATTCACATATTTGAATTTGAAGATTTAGATGAGCAAATTTATAAAGTGAATCAACTAATTTTAGGAAATGATTTGTTTGAATCAACATTTACTAAAAATAGTTTGTTGGAGATTCCTATTGAAGATCCGATAATTATTTATAAAGATGATAGAAGCACAGTATATAGTGCTTAGTGACTTCTTAAGAGAAAATTTATGTCATGGAAAGGAGCTGATGATAGCAATGAGTAACACTAAGGGTTTAATAAACCACAACAGTGTTACACTTTAGCAAGTGTAACTTCGTAACGTGATATTTCATTGTGTACCGCGTCTCCCGTAATGGGAGATGTGGAATAAAAAGTTGAACATAATAATAAGATAGCGGCTGCATTAATTGATATCAAGCAGACTGAATTCTACCCATTCAAAGGTATGAATGGAATTTGCGCAGTCGCGAATTCAGTCGCTGAGGCTGCCGAGGTGCTTCGCATAGGCCGCAGTGTAATGTATTCGCGAAACAAGAAAATGCAATCTATGGGTCGACAATTTAGGCTCATTTTCATTGAACTGCATTGCCAACGGGTGTCATAGCAATATGGCTAACGGTATCAGTTGAATAAGACGGCTATTCAAACCTTACAAGGCGATAATAGCAAATAAAAACGACGAAGTAGCTGACTAAGAGACTCTACGGTCTTTCGTAAGATAGCAGACAATACCGTGCTAAGCTCAGAAATGAGAAAGTGTATCGACTATTCCTTTTTTGGAAGTACGCTGGAAGATTGGCTACCAGTGGAAGTGGTGAAAGTACATATGTACAAGATATAGTCAGGTTTATAGTGAAAACTATGATGTTACGCTAAATGACGTCGCGGATTATCAACCGAAAGAATGGACTGGCAAAGTATGGATCACTGGTCGTGAGTTTAATCAAGATGACGTAATTAAAGTTCGAGTTGCTGGTGAAGAAAAAGAAATGACAGCATTAGAGATATATGAATATCTCTACAATTAAGTTAATATGCAGGGAGCAAAGTATTTTCTTTGAGTAATAGTGCATTCATCACTAAGCTGCATAGTTTGTATAATTAAGGAGGATATTAAAATGAATACTGTATTAATTGTAAAAAACTCTTATGAAGTAGCTTGTGAAATTGGAATATCAGATGAGCCAGAAGAGGATTATCATCGTGCATGTGGAATTATGTCTAAAGAAAATTTAGAAGCTATCATAGGAGAAAATAAGATCAAATGTACAGAAAGTAGCATGTACTATGCAATTGAAGACGACGACGATAATGAGCTTGAAGTAGACGACAATTTTGATTACATTATAAATTGTTTTGCTAATAATGATTTTGAGCAAGATGACGATTGTGGTGAATGTTTGGTAATGGCTGAATGTGAATATAAAATTAAACTTACTGAATTAGCTACACCTGAGGATATTAGACAGTTAAAGGCATATATAGTAAAAGCTACTGGTATTGATGAGGACAACATTAAAGAAACTCATGAATAAGTAGATAAATATAAGGAGTATTATTAAGGTAATATGCAGGTAGCCTTAGTCTAACTAAGGAGATAATAGTGCCCTTATCACTAAGCTGCATATTTTTATGAATAGGGAATATGAATCAACTTAGATGTTTAAGTTGAACTACTAATGAGGGATAAATATGAGTAACATAAAAGATTACATATTTGAACATTTAGATAATTTAGGAGAATTAGAAAGACCAGAATTTAGTTATTTAAGTAATAATGTAGAAGAATTTTATAGTGAACCAAGTGAGCATAATAGTCTTATATTAAATGAAAAAGCTTTTCTACAATTAAGTCACTTATTCAAAATAATTAGTTTTGAAGATTTTCCTAGGGAATTTGATTTGACTGAAGTTAAAATCAAATACATTAATGGAATGTTATGTTTAGTTAATAAATACAAACAACTATGCTATGAAGAAGATGGTAAATTATATATTACACCATTACTATATAATGTAGATGCACAAACTTATTATGATATGTCTAAAGGAATAAAAAATAATTTAGATACTGACAAAAAATGGAAATGTAAATTATATTCTAAAGATTCATATGACAAATATGATACTTATGCTAGTAATGAATCGTGTACAGTTGCGTTAAAAGACGCTCAAATAATTTCAGTATTAAAGGCTAATGAAGTAAATTATATAAAAGATATAGATTTAATGATGCAAACTATTGAATTAGGCGGACGATTAATAGAAAGTTATAAAGAAGATTTTAATAAATACGTAAGATATGGATTTATGCCAGTAGCTATATGTAAATGGGAAGATGATAGAGCTCCAAAAGCATGGATTAAAATCAATAATTTTAAAGATGATACCTGGAAGAATAAACCAGATGATGATTTTGAATTAAAAAGACAAGATATAGTTTTTTATATTTATACAAATCATCAACTAACTATTAAATTTAGGGATTTATTAGATAAGATTGGTTATAGTGAAAATTATGAAGCTGCTAAAGCAAAACAAAAATATATTTGGAGGAAATTAAACAATGAATAGTGAGTTATTAAAACAGGTAAAAGAAAAAACCTGGATATTTACAGATGAAGAAATCATAGCTGAATATAACAAAATGCAAAGTTATGATTTATTATATGATACAATGAAACAGGACCCAAATTATATTACTTTATATTTGTATAGAACTAAACCTATAACAAAAGAAATGTATACTACAGAAGTTATGAATTACTTATACAAGTATAGTTTAGATTCTAAAGAAGAAATAGATAGAATAATAAGTAAAAATTTAAGTTGGTTCTATGAATATTATGAAGATGCTTTAGAAGATAATGATTATTATCATGCTGTAAAATATGCTAGAAATAATATGATAAGTTTACTTCATTATTAATGGGAGAATATAGTATGAATAGTGAGTTACTACAACAAGTAAAAGAAAATACTTGGATATTTTCTGATGATGAAATTATTGCTGAGTATAATAAAATACAAAGTTATGATTTATTATATGAGCACATGAAGCAAAGTCCAAACTATATTACTTTATACTTATATGAAACTAAACCTATTACTAAAGAAATGTATACTATAGAAGTTATGAACTATTTGTATAAACATAGTTTAGATCCTAAAGACGAAATAGATAGGATAATAAACAAAAATTTAAAGTGGTTTTATCAATATTACGAAGAAGCTTTAAAAGACAATGATTATTTTCATGCAGTACAAGCAGCTAGAAATAATATGTTAAGTCTTTTACACTATTAAGAAGGCTTAAGATGATTAAATATGTATGTCTTTCTAGTGAACACACAAGTATATAGTTGGGATTTAAACAAAGAACACTCTTTAATGTTTATAAATGATCAGAAGCATTCAATATATAAATTAAAAGCTATTTAATAATAATAGTATGAACGTGAAAAATGACCTATCTCTTATGAGGTAGGTCATTTAGATTATGAAATAACAAGATAACTAAGGAGGAGAAAAAGTTTTATGAATGAGATAAACGATTTTGTAGAATTAACAGAAAAAAATGAAGTAAAATCTGTTAAGAACTTTTTACAGCAAATAAAGGAAGAAAAAGTAGATTACACTAGAATTAATGAAATCATAAAGAGTAAATTTCCAGATATAAAATGTGAATTTATAAGTCATAATAATAAACAAGTTGTATGTTTAGATACAGACGATGATTATACTAGTGTCTACTATGAAATATTATTTGTAATGGTACTTGCTAGAAAATATTATACAAAAGTTAATTCTAATCTAAGTAAGTTTTATTATACTACTAATCAAGGTAACAGACGTGATATGAATATTGATATTAAAATTGGAGATGTTACTGCGCTTTATAATACAAAGTGTAAGATTGCATTAGAATATTATTTTGATGCTGGATTTAAGTTTTCAGATGAAGGCTGGAATAATACTAGAAGAGTTAATTGCGAAATAGTATTACATCAAAATTCTAAACCAGTAGTATTACGCTGCTATAAAATTCGTAATTATGTTTCAATAGGCGAGGGTAGTAATTGGGCTGAATCAGGTTATGTTAGACGATCTAGATATTCAAACTATTTATGGTTTGATGATGCCGGAGTTAAAGAAATTTTTGAAGGATATGACAGTGGATTATGGGTAATTTTACATGGAGAAACAATACCTTATGCTTCATATCTTATAGATAAAGAAGATGTATTAAAAGCATGTAAGACTACTAAACTAATTAAGAAAGATTTAGAAAAATTACAGAGTAAATTAGTTGAGGAAGATTTTGTTATTGAATTAAATGATAAGGTAAAGAACTTAGACATTAAAACAGAAGATTTTATAGTCGATGGTGCAATAGTCAAAGAAATCACGTTTTATACTAATCATGCTATTGCGTCTATAGATGCAGGTTTAAAATTTATTGTCATTAAACAGGAAAAAGATGATTTTGTATATAGATTTAATGGATCTATTGGAAAAGAGTCTTTATCTTATGTTAGACCTATAGAAACAGACGCTGATATTAAGAACGCTATTGAAATGACTATGAATATGATTCAATATAGTATATCATTAAATGTATATAGAGATGATTTAATAGAAATTTTAAATAGCTTATAATAGGGAGGACAAGATCATGGCAATAACTAAACAACAAGTATTAGATATGGCTAAAACTAGTAATAATAAAGATACACTAGATGTATTAGTTCAAGCAAATAAAGACGAAATCAATGAAAAATTATTAACTAATCTTAATGTAACTAAGAATCAGTTTTTTGCTATTGTTAATCATCTTTCTGATAGTTGGCTAGCATCTTTTTATCAATCAAATCAAGGTGAAATACGTAGACATATTAGTCAGTATAATACTGATTTAGATAGTAAATTGGTTAGTGTATATGTAACGTATTTTAAAAGTGAATTTACAAGTGATGAAATAAACCAAATGCTATTAAACTTAGAAGAAAACTGTATACCTATAATAATAGAAAATAATCTAGAAGTAAAAATGAATAAATCACTATATATACAATATATACTAAAATATTTACTAACTAATAACAAATATAGATCATCATATAGATACAGTAGCTCATACTCTAAGTGGGCTTCAAATTTAGATCATGATATATTAGATGAATTATTTAAGTCTGATAATAATTCTTTTATTTGTGAACTACTTAAGGCTATAAAAATTAAAACATTATCAAATGATGAATTACAATTATTATACGATAAACAAGATGCTGATATAATAGAAGTACTCGCGCCAGTAATAGATAGAATAACTACAAAGAGTATAAATCCAAATGATATATTAGAAAATATTAAAGCATATATAAATAGTACCAAAGAAATCGATATAAAAGAGGAAATAGTAAATCTAAAAACTTATCGTAATACATTTGATAAAGATTTTTATGAAGAGCTGGTATCTATATTAGCTTCTTGTAAATATAGTTATACTTATACATTAAAACAAACATTTTTTAGTATAATACCCATAGACACATTACTATCATTATCTAATGATGTATTATCAATGAGTGAGTATTTTAGTAGTTTACATTGGAAAAATATGACAATAAATGATTTTAGAAAATTAGTTAATAGGTTTCCTAAATGTGCTTCACAATTTTATCAATTATATATATACAATACTAATAATACAGATCAAAAAGAAATGTTACTTAATGAAGTACTATCTAATGAAAATGTAAATGTTAAATGTGACGTTCTTTATGATATTACACCAGAACAGTTATTACAATTTATACTTAAAGATAGTAGTTATATAAATATTATAAGTAACTATTATAGATATAGACATCATCCAGATTTTCTTGAAAAAGATTTAGATATATTGTATAAAAATAAAGATAAGTTAGCTAAATATAATAATGTAATGTTACAATTTATACATACTATGGATTGTACTAAACCCTTACCAGAAATATTTATAGAATTCTATAATAATGAATTAGAGGGTTTTTCATCAGCAGGTAATAAACAACTTTATTCTGAAGAAAGGGAATTTATTGATCATAATTTATTAAAGTTAAAACCTAAACTTGTTGGTAAAGATCTTAATTTAGACCGTAGAGCAGGTAATGTTGATTTTACTATGCGTATTGTAGAAAGAACAGATTGTCCATTAGAAATTTTAGAACATCTTAATACATGTTCTGGTGTAGGTTCTAATAGAGTTAAACAAATTATTAGACAACATCCTACTTATGTAGAAGCTCATAAAGTAGAACATGTAGAAAAAGATGATATAGATGATGTTCGTGATATTATAAGAATTGCTATAAGTAGAGGAACTATTAGACAATCAGATAAAGATGATTTGGGTATTAGTAGAGACAATGATACAATTAGAGATATTTGGAGATCTTTAGTTGATCAGGAGTTTATTAGCAATAAACAACAAAAATACGTTGATCTAGCTAAATTGGCAATACAATAGTAAGGAATGTGAAAAATAATGACTTACCTCTTATGAGGTAGGTCATTTTTACTAAAAAAGTAGTAAGTTTTCAGTTAAGTACTAGTTCACAGGAGGAAAATGTGTATGTTAGAACTTTCAGAAATAACAGATAAGTTAGAAGAAGAATTCATGTCTGATATTGGATATAAGCATAATAATAGATTTAAAGACCCTCATAGTCCATATTATGGAAAAGATGAGTGGCATACGTATACAAAAAATTCAACGTGTTGTGAATTATATTGTGGTGATGACTGGTATGTAGAGTTTAATTTTAGAAGTGTTAGTGACGATTATGCAATTGAGTGGTGTAAAAATTTCTTACAGAAACATAGTATAAAATTTAGTAAAGTTGAACCTGTTTATAATAGTGAAAAGGGTTGGTTTTCTGTATATGCTTATGTTTCTAAAAAATCTATATGTAAAAGATATGATTTATATGATAAATATTTAGAAGCAATTAATTCTGATACAACAGAAACATATAACAAGTTAATTGAAACTATTGAAGATCTTGGCCCAGATAGTAAAGACATTACTGATATAAGTGACGTAACTGATATGAGTAAGTGTTTTGGTAGCTATTTCAGATTTGGTGATGAATCTGATCATGTTTCTATTAGAATTGGTGGAAAAGATGCTGGCTATGGATTGACTATATTTTCTGTAGTCTATATTAAAGAAAATGGTAATACTGTACTTAAATCAGACTATACGTGGTCAAATGATTATGACGAACATATTGAAAAATTAAAAGCTAATCTTAGATCTTATTATGATGATTTGGATGTAGTTAGTGATTTGTATGATAATCTATAAAAGTCTATTTAATAATAACAGTATGTATGTGAACAATGACTTGTCTAAAAATAGGCAAGTCATTTTATTTTTAAGGAGGTTTTTATTATGAAATACGAATTTACTGGTGAAATTATAAATTATAATAATCATATTCTTCATCGAATTAAAAGATTGTCAGATAGCAAGATTGGTGGTTGGATTGAGAAAGAAGACAATCTTAGTCAGAAGGGTTTTTGCTGGGTAGATAATAGAGCCAAAGTTTTTGGTGAAGCTAAAGTCTACGATAACGCTCAAATTTTTGGTGATGCTGAAATCTTTGATCGTGCTAATATCTGTGGTGATGCTCAAATCTATGATAATGCTCAAGTCTATCATAGTGGTAATGTTTATGGCAACGCACAAGTCTATGGTAAAGCTAAAGTTCATGACAGTGGTTGTGTCTATGGTAATAGTAAAGTTTATGATAATGCGCAAATTTATGATGAGGCTCGTGTTAGTGGTAAAGTCTATGGTAATGCTCAAGTTTATGGTGATGCTGAAGTCTGTAGTAATGCACAAATCTATGGTAATGCGCAAGTCTATGGCAAGGCTCGAGTTGATGCTAAAGTCTGTGATAATGCTAAAGTTTACGGTGACGCTAAGATTGATGGAAATGTTAAGATTTACGATAATGCTAAAGTTTACAAAAAGGCTCAAGTCTATGGTGATGCTGAAGTTTGCAATAGTGCTTGTGTTTATGACCATGCCGTAGTCTATGGCAAAGCCAAAGTTCATGATAGGGCTAAAGTTTGTGGTAGTGCTAGAGTTTACGACACTGCGCAAGTCTATGGTAGTGCTGAAGTTTATGATAAAGCTAAAATATATGGTAATGCTAAAATTTATGATAGTGCTAAAGTTTACAGTAGTGCTCAAGTCTATGATGATGCTGAGGTTTATGATAGTGCTATTGTTCATGAAGAAGCTAAAGTTCGTGATAATGCTAAAGTTTATGATGAAGCTAATGTTTATGGTGATGCTGACATATTTGATAATGTTGAGATCAATGGCACTGTAAAAATAAATCATACTATTAAAAATTATTCATTAAAAGACATACAAGATTTTATTTACAAAGTTGATGCCTCAAATAAGTTAACTACACAAATTGAATATGATTTTATTGATGACTTTTTTACTACACCAATTATGCATGATATAGAAACAGATACTTTAATTATATGTACAGCAGACACAAAAGAGCCTTTAATCAAAGTACAAAAAGTAGAAGCAAATAATGAAACTGAGTATAAACTTATTGTTGATATTACAGATGAAGATGGCGATAATTTTACATTCAAGTCAATAATCAAGTCGCAGGAACAACTAAATCAACTTATACAACAAACTGTAGAAGAATTGAAGAATTATTCTAAATTTAGTAAAT
>ODAI012186968.1_pt1 | contig 10674 bp, 7 predicted proteins | sample 1539321 | NCBI WGS metagenome assembly ODAI01 (sample SAMN02144231, study PRJEB22623) | gut metagenome | biome: sheep rumen | host: Ovis aries | place: New Zealand | reverse complement strand
GTCGGGGACGTACAGGGCGATCCGCTCGAAGGGCGGTGGCTCCGAGGGACACATCTACTCGACCAAGCCTGGTCTGCCGCACCTTCTTGAGAAGGGCCACGCTAAGATTGGCGGCGGCAGGACGGTAGCCAAGCCGCACATCCTAGAGCCGGCGCACGATGCCTTCGACTACACCAAGGAGCGCGTGCTGACCTACATCATGAGGGGGCTCACATGAGTGCCAAGTCCGAGGTCTACGCGGCGCTCACGGCAACCGGAATCCCCGGTCGCTACGAGGCCTACCCCGTGAAGAAGAGCCCCGCGCCTCCGTTCTTCATCTACACGGTCGATTCGCACGGCGAGTTCATGGCCGACGATTCCAACTACTTCGAGCTCCCGCGCTTCCACGTGGAGCTCTACGAGAAGGTGAGCAACCCCGAGACGGAGGACCTGATTCTCGCGGCCTGCCAGACGTTCGGACCCGTCCAGAGGACGAGTGCGTGGGTGGAGTCCGAGCAGTGCCACGTCGAGGAGTTCGACTTCACCTTCACCAACACACCCACATCGTAACTTAGGAGGAAAGCATGGCTGATGCTTCCAAGGTGCGCTTCGGACTCTCCAACGTCTACTATGCGCCCATCAACGTCGCCGAGGGTGGCGCTACCACCTACGGCACCCCGGTCAGGATTCCCGGTGCCGTGTCGCTGTCCCTCTCCATCGAGGGCTCCGACCCCAGCACCTTCTGGGCCGACAACATCGCGTACTACGTCCAGGCTGGTGCCAACGGCGGCTACTCCGGTACGCTGACCATGGCTATCGTCCCCGACACCTTCAAGGTTGCCATTCTCGGCGAGGTCGTGGATGACAACGGCATGCAGGTCGAGATCGCCGACGCCACCCAGAAGAACTTCGCGCTCATGTACGAGGTTTCCGGTGACGCCGACAAGAAGCGCTACTGCTTCTTCAACTGCACCGCCAGCCGCGTGGCCGCAGGTGCCAACACCACCAGCGACTCCACCGACCCCGACACGCAGGACCTTGAGTTTACCGCCGTCGGAAAGGACTTCACCTTCGGTGGCACCGGCGTGACCAAGAACATCATCAAGGGCTCCGCTGACTCCGCTGCCACGGCCTATAGCACTTGGTTCTCGGCTGTCCCGACGCCCACCAAGGCTTCGTAGTCCGCACACGCTCGCAAGCGTCTACAAAGAGGGGGATAGCCTTCTGGCTGTCCCCCTCTATTTCCAGAGAGGGGAAGTCCGTGATTATCAAGTTCAAGCACGTCACCAAGAGCGGTCGCAAGCCGTGGGACCGCAACTCCATCCAGTACGGCGAGGGCAAGGACGAGCACATCGCCGTCTGCAACCTCTACGCTTTCTCAATCTACGAGAAGGCGTTCGCCGATGACCCCAGCAGCCGCCACAAGTCGCTCGTTGACGATGTGACCGACATTCCCGACACTGGCGGCACCCTGAGCGTCATGAACATCAACTGGGACGCAGACTCCCGCGCCCTCTGGGCCATGCTGCGTGCCGGCGACGAAATGGGACTCAACCGCGAAGTCGAGCCCGTGCCACTGAACCACGTCGAGTGGTTCGATGACCACAAGGCCGATGACGTTGACATATTCCACCTGCACCAACTCCTGCAAAAGGAGATTGATGCCACCTTTCCAACCGCGCTTCCTTACTTCACGAACCTCGCAGGGCAGCTCGAAAGGATCGAGCGCAAGGCATCTCTCGCACACGAGGATGTGGCTGCAAGCGATTAGGCTTGGCTACTCCCGGCGCGACCTCATGGAGATGACCGTGGCAGAGGTCCTTTGGGACTTCGAGGCGATGGCCGATGACGAGCCAGCCGAGACGGGCGGCACGAGGGAAGCGACGCAAGAGGACATCAGACGGATGCTCGGATAGATAGGAGCGGCCAATGGCTGAGTACGCTGGCCTTGAGATTCGCATTGGCGGTGACACCACCAAGCTCAACAAGGCGCTCAAGGCTTCCGTTGGGGCAGCTGCCGAACTGCAACGCGAGATTCGGCAGATTACCATGGCGATGCAGTTTGACCCGTCGAACCTCAAGAACGTCTCCACCCGAATCAAGCTGACCTCTGACCGCATGGAGGCCCTGCGCTCCAAGGTTCAGCTTGCCGGGACGGCCATGGAGCAGCTTGGCGATAAGGTTGTCAAGATTGACGGCAAGGATAAGACCATCAAGGAGCTTGCCGAGGAAACCAAGAATGTGTCGCTCACGGCAAAGATGGCTGACGAGCGTTACAACGACATGGTTACCACCATCGCGACGCTCTACGAGCAGTTCAACAAGGTGTCGAAGAACGCTGCCATCAAGGAGCTCGCAGAGAAAGTCGGCGGCGTTCAGAAGGCCATGAGACTTGCGAAGCTGGACACCGAAGAGTTCGACGCTGCCATGGAGCGTCTGGATGTCCCGGCAGACGTGGTTGAACGCTTCAAGTACCTGAGCAACACGCAGTTCCACTTCGAGGGCCGCACGGGCGAACTCGACAAGATGCTTGAGAAGATGCAGCAGCTTGGCGTCTTCACCGAGGAAGACATTGCCACTGTGAAGCAGCTCCGGTCGCAGTTCGAGCTTGTGGCGAGCGACAAGGCCGCGTATGACATGGCCGACCAGTTCCAGGAGCTTGGCGTTCGCATCGCCCGCGACAAGGCCGAGATTGAGGGTCTTTCAGCGACCATGCGCGAGCTCGATACCCACTCGAAGGTTTCGATGGGCGATGACTTCGTTGGCACCAAGAAGCACATCGAGGATATCGACCGCGCAATCAAGGCTCTGGACGAGGACATGAAGCAGGCCAACGCTTCACTTGACCTTGACCCCAAGAACCTTGGTGCCGCAATCCGCGCCTACGACGATCTCGCGCAGAAGGCAGACCTTCTCAGGGAGCGCGGCGAGGAACTGCGGGCCAACTTCGGGCGGCTCGACACCCCTGAGGTACAGGAGGCCGCACAGGAGCACAAGAACCTTGCCGAGTGGATTGAGCAGGCGCGCAAGGCCGCTCAAGACGCACGCGCGACCTACACGCAGGAAGCGGCAGAACTCAAGAACCTTGAGACGGCTGCGAAACGCACCAATGACTCCATCAAACTGCTGCAAAGTAAGATGAGCGCCTACGAGCAGGGGTTGTCGGGGCATGAAGCGTTCGAGAAGGCAAAGAACGATGTCAAAGAAGCGAAAGACGCGCTTGACAATTTCAGAAAAAGCTGGAACCCGAACTACGCCAAGCCAGAACTCTATCTTGATGAGTACAAGAAGCTGGGTGACGATGCGCTTGATGCCACAGTTGCCCTAGAGCAGTTTAAGGCCGCGAACAAGGATGTTATCGAAGCTGGTACTGGTACGGAGGGGTTCAACTATCGCTTCGATACATTGAAAGAGCGTGCGAAGGGTGCGACGGATGCCCTAGAGGCGTTTGAGAAAAAATGGGGAACGCTTGATGATGATGACAGCATAATCAAGCTTGCCCAAGATATTTCCGACACCAGCGCCAAGGTCAAGCAGCTTGAAGATCATCTCAAGACCCTCAAAGATGTCAAGATAGCCGACAAGGGTGATTACGATAAGTGGAAGCAGGACCTCGATAAGCTGCAAGACGAGTACAAGGAACTCACTCAAGAGGTCGATAGGTGCAACGCTGAGGTTGACGAGTCCAAAGAGGCCATGAACCGCGCCAACGGCGAGCTCGACCTTGCCAACCAGACGCAGGAGTGGCAAAAGCTCACGGGCGAGATTGACGAGAACACCGCAGCCGTGAAGGAGAACGCGGAAGCGCTTAAGGGCGCGAGCAGCGGCGGCGGCATCCTCACCGCGTCAAACCTCAAGTCGTTGGGCATGACCCTCTACTCGACGGTCACCCCCGCAATCTCTAGCATCGGCTACGCGATGATTTCGGCATCCGAGGACATCGACTCTGCCTATCGCGACATGCGAAAGACGGTCGATGGCACCGAGCAGGACTTCCAGAAGCTCTACGACGCCGCAATCGAGTTCTCGAACACGCACATCACGAGCGCCGCACAGCTGCTTGAGATTGAGTCCATCGGCGGCGAGCTTGGCATCGCGACCGAGAACCTACAGGAGTTCGGCGAGGTCGTGGCATCGCTCGCTGACTCCACAAACCTCTCGGCTGAGGATGCCGCAACCGCGCTCGGTCACCTGGCAAACATCATGAAGATTGAGCCAGACCAGTACAGCGGCTTCGCAGACGCGCTGGTTCGACTGGGTAACAACGGCGCTTCCACCGAGGAGGAGATCGTCAACATCGCGGAGCGCATCGGTTCGATGGGTGCAATCGTCGGTATGTCCACGTCAGACGTGCTCGCATGGGCATCTACAATCGCCGCAACCGGACAGAACGCCGAGGCCGCAGGTACCGCAATCTCTAAGACCATGAGCTTCATGGAGACAGCCGTGGCCGCTGCGGGCGGCACCATGGAGGTCACGATGGACTCCATCAGCGCGGCGGTCGCAGAGGGCGGGAGCCAGCTGACCATCTTCGCGAGCATGTCCGACATGACCGCAGAACAGTTCGTTGAGGCGTGGTCGAACAATCCCGAGGGAGTCTTCGAGAGTCTGTCAGAGGGCGTTGCCAACGCAAGGGACTCGCTACAGAAGATCGCCGACGTTGCGGGCATGTCTGCCGACGAGTTCGCACGGGCATGGGAGAGCGACCCCACGGTTGCGCTTGAGGCGTTCATCAAGGGCCTGAACTCCATCGAGGCGTCCGGTGGCTCCGCAGACGCGACGCTCGGCAACCTTGGCATCACAGCTGTCCGTCAGAAGCAGGCAATCGAGGGCCTGATGCAGACGGTCGGGCATCTCGATGACAACCTCACCATGTCTGGGGACGCTTGGAACGGCCAGAGCGACGCTTGGGGCAAGGCTGGGGACGCCGCAAACGAGGCCGCTAAGAAGGCCGAGGGCTTTTCCGGTCAGTTGCAGATTCTCAAGAACATGGCCCAGGGTGCGCTCGCGAGTCTCGGCGAGGGTGCCGTGCCAATCATGAAGACGATTTCCGATGCCCTGTCCGACCTGACCAAGTGGTTCGAGAGCCTTAGCACCGAGGCGAAGACGGCGGAAATCAAGACGGGCGCGTTCTTGCTTGCGCTCGGCCCTGGACTCACCATCATCTCGACGTTCATGACCTCGTGGAAGAACATCAAGGGCTGGTTCGCCGAGTCGAATAGCGCGATTGCTTTGGTGGCGAGGGCTGCGAAGGTTGGCGGCAAGTCCATGGTCGATTCGCTCATGGGCGTCAACGGCGCGGCGAAGGCAACCACCGCGACTGTCGCAACGCTCGGGGCGGGGATTGAGGGCATTGTCCTCTCGCTGGGCAAGGGAATCATCTCAGCCGCAATCATCTACGGCATCAGTCAGCTTGTGACCGAGTTCATCAAGCTGCGGCAGGAGGCCGAGACAAGCAAGAAGGCCACCGAGGGGTTGAAGACCGCCCTTGATGGGGTAGCTCATGTCAACAGTGACTTCGCAGACTCCATGGACGGCCCCGCACGCTCCGTCAAGGAACTCTGCGACGAGGTTGACAGGCTCACCGAGCGTCAGGCAGAGCTCGCCGACTCCATCTCGGATGCCAACACCGAGTACTCCAACACAATGGGCGTGGTCGAGTACTACGCGCGGACCGTCGAGGACCTTGCGGGCAAGAGTGGCCGCAGCGAAGAGGAAACCGCTAAGCTCAAGGCCGCTATCGAGGGTCTGAACGAGGAATGCGGCACGTCCTACGGCCTGAACGACTACGGAGAGCTCATCGACATTCAGACTGGCAAGGTGGTCGATAACACCGAGGCAATCTGGGATAACGTCGAAGCCCGACGCGCCCAGGCAATCGTTGACTACTACTCTGGCTCCTACGACGAGGCCGTAGCGCAGATGCAGCAGTGGAAGGATGCCCTTGCCGAAGCGCAGGAGAAGCGCAACGAGCTCATGCAGAGCCCCTTCTACGGTCGCGATCTCATGGACATTGACGAGTCCGACCTTGACGAGTTCAGGGAGTGGAACGCCGAGTGGAGCGCCAACGAGCAGGTAATCAACGAGGCAGCGACGAACTACAGGAACGCACGCGATGCCGTTGACGAGCTTGAGCAGAAGATAGGCGACGCAACTGACCCCATCGACGCCAACAAGCGTGCTCAGGAGGAAGCCGCAGCCGCCGCAGAGGCAGCTGCTCGCCGTCAGGAGATAGTCGCAGACGATGTGACGGGCAACATGCGCCGCATGTCCGATGCCGTCTCCGATGACAAGGCATTCGCCAAGATGGCCGACTCGCTCGACATGCTCACGGTGAGCGCAAGCGAGCTCGATGGCGTTGACATGGACCGCTTCGCCAGCAGCTTCGACGGCAGCATGGCAGACGTGATGGCCGCGCTTGAGGACGGCGGGGTTCACCTGACTACGTTCAGGACGGCCATGGAGAACGCCGGCGTTTCGTCCGAGATGCTTTCGAGCATGACCGCAACGGCATTCCAGTCGCTCTACGAGTCCTGTGGCAGCAACATCGACAAGACAGCCGATGCGCTGACCCACATGCAGACGGTCATGACCACGGTTGACGGACAGCAGGTGACGTTCTACGTCGGTGACAACGGCACCATCATGGACTCGCAGGGCAAGATCTACGACCTCGACCATGACATTGCCGATATCCCGGACGATGTTCTGGTCAAGTACTACGGTAACAACACCGACGCGCTCAACAAGGCCCGCGCCGCCAAGGAGGAGGCCAAGAGCGTTGACCGTACTACCGGAACCATAACCATCACCGCGACCGACTACGCTTCAAGCGTCATAGAGAAGGTCAGCCGAAAGCTTGCGGGGCTCGGTGGCAAGAACATCCCCATCGGTGCCGGCAGCTCCGCGACGGGCAGCATCGGCTCGTCACCCTACATCCCGCGTCACGCCAAGGGCTACATCGCCACGGGGCCGACGCTCACCAACCAGGGATGGATTGGCGAGGACGGCGTTGAGGCCGTGTCGAACTGGGCCACGGGTGGCGCGGTGGTGCCGCTGACCAACACCAAGTACATGTTGCCCATCGCCGACGCGATTGCGGAAGGCATGACAAGCAGGGGAGCGGGCGGCTCTGGCGTCACCTACAACCTCTACATCAACGACGCGCACGTGAACGATGACCCGGCGATTCAGTCGGCGTTTATCGGCCTGATGACCACGCTTGAGCGGAAGGGGGCCATGAATGTCGGTGGACGCTAACCAGATATACGAGGTCCACACCACCTCGTATGACCCATACATGGTCGTGACGGGCAGCGGCTACACGCCCGTCGCCGGCTCCAACGTGTTCATGTACTCGAACAACGACTCCAACAACCGCAAGTGGCGTCTATTGCAGGACTCGCAGGGGCGATGGCGCTTCCAGAACCTCGCCAACGGCCTCTACATGACCCTCGGGGCAAGCACCCCGGCGAACGGCGTGAACGTCCGTCAGTGGACCTCAAGCACGAACGCAATCCAGTATTGGAGCATCACGGAGCTTGGCACCGTGCGGTACGAGGGCCTGTCCGGCTGTCCCGTGGTGGAGATTGGCAGCTATGCGACAAGCGACGCCCACACGTGGATGCTCGACATTGAGAGCGCGATGGTGTCCGACAACTCCAACGTGAAGATTGCCCGCTACTCGTCCACGAGCAAGACGCAGGAGTTCTTCCTCGTCCCCGTAACCCCGCTCGACAACGGCTACCCGACGCCCGCCTCAGTTGGCTGGCGCAGGGGCGGGGCCACGGGCGTCCCCTACGCTACGCAGGGCGGCAACGCGGCCACCAACATGTGCGTCGGCTGGCTGTGCCCGTCCACGTGGATTCCCAGCGACTCGCTGGGCTACGAGCGCCGCGTCAGGGTGCGCCGTATGGACGGAACCACCTCGACGTGGGGCGCGTGGGGCGAGTGGGAGGCATGGTCAGCCGTTGACCCGGCCATGTACGAGCAATACTGCTACGACACCAGCGCGATTGACGCATCGTTCACCTACCCGACGCACAAGGCGGTCGAGGTGCAGGCCGAGGTCCGTGCCGTAGCGAATGACAAGCACGGCCCCGTGGCGGCGAGCACCATGAGGGCCATCTACGACCCCACGGCGACCCTCACGAGCGGCGGGGCGACCAGGGGCGGCTTGGTAGTCAACGTCGCCACCGACTACACCCCGGCGACGTACACCATCACGTCGCTCGTGGTCGATGGCAGCGAGATTCTTGGGAAGGCGACCTCAATCCAATGCACCAATGCCAACTCCACGCTCACGATCCCGTGGGCGAACCTGCTAGACATACCAGCCGAGGGAGCCAGCGCCACGGTCACCTACACGCGCGGCACCGACCTGTTCGCCACGTTCGGCGGCACGCGCACGGCGACCATGACGTTCTCCTACGGCGAGCAGCCAGAGGACGCTCCCACGTTCTCTGACGGCGATGGTCGAGTCCTCAACGCCACCCACCCGCTGGGGGTGGACGGCGTTTGGATGTCCAGCGGCAACGGCGTGTTCAGCGACGCGGACGGCAAGGGCATCATCTACCCGTTCGGCGCACCTTACCACGTGCTCGTCTCCATCACGAACGGCAAGCTGTACTACACGACGCTCAGTAGGACGCGCATGCGACCGTGCCACGCCTTCAACTGGGACGGCGGCTCGCTCCTGCTCGAACTTGACACCGACCCACTCGTTACGGATCGCACCATCAAGGCAGACTACGAGGCCATATCGCTCAACAAGCGGCAGTGGCAGAGCGTCCACTTCACGGACACGCTCTCGTCCGAGTACGCGGTCACGGGCATCCTGCGCGACGGCATCACCAAGTCTACGCGGGCGAGCATCGTTGCCATGATGAAGAAGCATCACGTCACCTACCGCTCGCCAAGCGGCGAGGTCGCGGATGTCGCGGTTACCGACGTGTCCTATTCGACGCAGGACACCGTTACCACCGTGAAGGTGAGCGTAATCCAGGAGACGAGGTAGCATGGCATACGATTGGAAGGACACCACGCGCGTTGACCGGCTCAAGTTTGAGATGGTGTCTGCCACGAACCTCAACAGCGTCTACGGGGAGCTGGCCGGGGTTGACCTGTCCGGCTCCTCGCTCGACGCCGCCTACTACACCGACCTGCGCCCCTCCGGCACCCTAGCCGTCCGTGGCGACGGCTGGGTGCGGGGGAGCCGCATCCGCATCACGCACGAGGTTCCGGCTTGGGGCTACTCCAACGTTCTCGGCACCTACTACGTGACGGCGGACCCGGCCTCTAGGCACCACGGCGGCTGGGACTACGAGCTTACGCTTGAGTCCACGCTGCGCGGCATCTCGGAAGACAAGCTGGTGCGACCCTGGACGATAGCCAAGAACGCGATGGCGCTCACGGCGATTAGGACGTGTCTCGGCAACGCCGGCATGCCATACGACGCGAGCAGGGCGCTGAACGTCAGGCTCAAGACGCCGCGCGTAATCGAGTCCGGCACCTCTAGGCTTGAGGCCCTGTACTCACTGTGCGACCTCACCAAGAACCGGGTGGACGTGCGCGGCGACGGCACCATAGTCGTCGCACCCTACGTCCTACCCGCCAACAAGACGCCCAAGTTCCGCATCGACCTCGCAGACCCGCGCGGCATCGCGCAGGACGACCTCACGAGGGAGTCGGACTGGCTCTCGATGCCCGACACGGCGGCTGTCTCGTACAAGTACAGCGACACCACGACCAAGAACGGCAAGAGCACCACGGTGCAGAAGGAGATAAACGCCTACGCGAAGGTCGCAACGACCGCACATCAGGCGCACGCCGTTCGCGGCTACACCATCACCGACTTCCGCTCGCTGTCCGAGCTTAATCCCCGCACTGCGGCTAGGGCGCAGCAGCTCGCCAACCAGTACCTCAAGAAGGACGCGGCGGAGCTTGTCACGTGGGAGCTGACCACGACGTACATCCCCGTCTGGGAGGGCGACGTGGTGGAGCTTGTGGTCCACGACGGCATGGCAGCGTACCGGGGCATCCGCAAGTGCCTCGTGAAGAACGTGACCCTCGACCTGCAACACATGACGATGCAGCTGACCCTCAAGGAGACGGCATCGGGGGATGATGACGAATGATGGACCTCTACGAGCTTGGCTCGTCGCTGTTCGGGCGCTCTCGCGCCGAGGACGACAACGTCCTCACCGACGCCACGACGCGCACCTACATCGGCACGGCGACCTCAGACTCGTCTGACGGCAGCGTGTACGTCGCGCTGTCCGAGGACGTGACGATGCCCGACGATTACGACGGCGAGCATGGTGTCGGCGTTGAGATGCCCACCACGGTCGGCGTGTCCGAGGGCGATGATGTTGTTGTCACCGTCTTTGGCGGCGGCACCATGAAGGCCCCCGTGGTGACGGGCAACCCCGGTTGGGGAGACGATGTTGAGACTCGCGTCACCGAGGCCCACGACCTCGCGGCATCGGTCGAGTCCATCGCGCAGCAGGCCGAGGCCGTCGCATCCGCCACGGGCCAGCACTTCTGGCCGGACACCGACGGCGTCCACGTCACCGAGGTCACGCAGACCGAGTGGAACGACTCCGAGGGGGCCAGCTACCACAGCGGCGCGAACGTCCTGCTCAACTCCCTCGGGCAGTTGTTCCGCGACGGCCTGAACAACCTGCTGGCGCTGCT
>ODAI010592319.1_pt1 | contig 10674 bp, 11 predicted proteins | sample 1539321 | NCBI WGS metagenome assembly ODAI01 (sample SAMN02144231, study PRJEB22623) | gut metagenome | biome: sheep rumen | host: Ovis aries | place: New Zealand | reverse complement strand
GCCGGCACACTGAGGAGCCTTCCAGCCTTTATGATACGTCCAGGCCTTCACCTCCATCTCGCCGGCGGTGATAAATGTCTCTAAATTGAGCAGGGCATAGGCCTTTTTGATGAGGCGGTTCACGCCACTTTCCTCCAGTCCCAGCTCCTCGAGGAACATCTGCTTGTCCTCGTACGATTCCAGTTCGGCAATATCTTCTTCGGTCTTGGCGGCAATCACCATCGATTCGGCTCCTTCCTCGCGGGCGATAGCCTCGATCTGACGCGTAAAATCGTTGCCTTCTTTGGCATCAGCCTCGCTCACATTGCACACGTAGAGCACGGGTTTGGCCGTCAGCAGGAACAGATTGCGGGCCACGTCTTGCTCGTCCTTCGTCTCGAACTCCACGATGCGGGCGTTCTTGCCCTGTTCCAGCACCTCTTTGTAAGCCTTCAGAACGGTAGCTTCCACCTTCGCCTCCTTGTTTCCGGCTGCAGCGGCCTTCTCGGTCTTGGCCAGACGGCTCTCGATGGTTTCCAAATCCTTCAGCTGAAGCTCGGTATCGATAATCTCCTTGTCGCGTATGGGGTTGATGGTTCCGTCCACATGCGTGATGTTATCATCCTCAAAGCAGCGCAGCACGTGGATGATAGCATCCGTCTCGCGGATGTTTCCGAGGAATTTGTTACCCAGTCCTTCACCTTTCGATGCTCCTTTCACCAGTCCGGCAATGTCCACAATCTCGCATGTGGCGGGTACGATGCGCCCCGGATGGACAATCTCTGCCAGCTTGGTCAGGCGCTCATCGGGCACGGTGATGACGCCCACGTTGGGTTCTATCGTACAGAAAGGGAAGTTGGCTGCCTGAGCCTTGGCGCTCGACAGACAATTAAACAGCGTAGACTTGCCCACATTGGGCAGTCCTACAATACCACATTTCAATGCCATTATCTATAAACGTTTATATATTCGCGTGCAAAATTACGACATTTCTTTGAATAAATGGTGATGATAGAGTGAAAAAACGTTGTCCGTACATGCTATTGCTTCTTCAACGGGAAGCGTTTGCTATAGGTGAGCATACGCCAGACCCACTCCAGCGGGCCAAACTGAAAGAGATGAAGCCACAATGCGCTGAAGCATATTTGGAAAAGAAACACGATGATGGCAAGCACTTCGGTGGGCCACAGGCCGATGTCGGCGCCCATACCGAGCCCGATGCCATAGAACAGCAACATACCGCAGACCGTTTGCGACAGATAGTTGGTGAGAGCCATGCGGCCGGGATAGGCCAGTGCCGGCCACAATCGGTTGTGGGGGAAGTGGCGGTAGAGTAGGGCGAGGCCAGCGGTGTACATCAGTCCGGTCGGATAGACGCTGATAACGTAGAGCACGCTGTATACGGTATTGTCCCAATAGTGGTTGCCGGTGTGGCCGTAGGCGTAGAGAAAGGAGGTGGGAATGCCGATGATGGCAGAGACGAGGAACACGGTTTTCAGCTTCTTGGCATCGGGTGTGGACTCTTTGGAAGCCCACAGGTAAAGGCGGCGACGGCCGATGTAGTAGCCGATGAGGAAGAGTCCGAGCACCTTGAAGTAGCGATTGCCGGAGACAAACTCCCAGATGCGCTCTACGGCTCCCTGCACGAGGAAGGCAGACACCTCGCGATAGCTCTCGGCATCGCGCAGCCACGTGCCGAAGTTCTCTTCGCTGATACCCATGAGGTGGGCGCAACGCCACCATTCTCCGTACAGATATTGTGGCAATGTGCGGTCGGAAAGGTCGCGGAAAAGGTCGATGGCAACGGGTAAAAGCAGGAAGAACACAGCCCAGCCAAGCAGACCGCGATCCGAACAACGGCGAAACAAGGGCAGCAGCATGCCCATCAAAGCGTAGAGCAACAGGATGTCGCCGCTCCAAAGGAGCATCATGTGGAGCAGACCGATGACCGCCAGTACAGTCATGCGGCGATAGAAGATGTGCATACCGTTGGCACCGCGCTTTACAGCATTCTCCAAAATGATGGAGAAACCGATGCCGAACAATACGGAGAAATTGAGATAGAACTTGCCGTCGACGAGCAGGCTGAGCAGCCAAGCAACTGTGCTATCGGCCGCGGCGGTGTCCATCGCCTGCTGTACTCTCTCGCTTTGGAATGTCCATAAAGAGAACTCCGGGAAGTTGGCCAGTATGATGCCCAGCAGCGCAAAGCCCAGCAGCGCGTCGAGAATGACGATGCGTTGTCTGACGGGTGCTCCGTTGTTTTCTTTATTCATCTTAGAATTGCTTTTTGTGAATGCAAATATACGAAAAAACTTGTAGACGTAAAAATTTGTTGATTATTATATTGTGGTTTCCTAAATCTTTTGTATCTTTGCAGATGGATAGAATGTGTTCAGCGGAACGGTCTGTCTTTATTTTTGTGGTTTAAATTAGCGTTTGCTATTTATTCATAACGTTCCTGAAACTTGCCGGTAGATAGAACGAGTTATCATAGAATAAAAAGTGAATGTCCATTATTATCGTGGACGTAACTTATCTGTGATAACAGGTTTCCGGCAAGTACCTTGGGACGTGGATATAGCTATTGTCCACGTTTTTTGGTGCCTGCCGGTTTCCTTTTTCCTTGAGTATTCTGCATTCGCTCACTATTTTTTTATGAACATCAAGGAATTATTGAAAGGAAATGATTTGTATTGTTTTCTGAAAAGAAGCTATTTTAAATGGCGTACCAATTTGGTGCCGGACCGTTTATATGCGGTTGTAACGTACTGGATTAAGTATCGAAAGTATCTCAACGTGGAAAATCCGAGAACTTTCGATGAGAAATGATGGTGGTTAAAGTTCAATTATCATCATCCATTGCAGATTCAATGCGCTGACAAATGGCGAGTACGAGAGTATGTAAAGAAGTGTGGACTGGAACATATCCTAATTGAGGTCTTTGGACATTATAGTTCTTTTGCTGAGATAAATTTGGATAAGATAAAGGCAGAAGAGTTCTTTCTCAAATGTAATCACTTGTCCGGGGGCAACATGATCATTCGAAAAGGATCTACAAATATGAAAAAAGTGCAACGCCAGTTCGGATATTGGCTCAAGGATAACGCTTATTATTATAGCTTAGAGTGGCCATACAAGGACATGAAACCATGTCTGATAGCAGAGCGTGTACTCCAAACGGATGAACCTTTCGGACTGCTTGATTATAAATTCTTTTGTTTTGAAGGGGAGCCAAAGTTGCTTTCATTAGATATTGGAGTATGTAATACTGACGGCACTCATGCAGAGGAATACTATCGTAATTTCTATGATATGAATTTTCAGCCACTTGAAATAAAAGAAACACGTGAACACTATATGGTTGAAAGTATTCAAAAACCAAAGAACTTTGACCTGATGATTGATTATGCAAGGCGGCTGTCCTCTCCTTTTCCTCATTGTCGTGTGGATCTTTATAACATCAAGGGTGCCATTTACTTCGGTGAAATTACATTCTATCATGGTTCTGGGTGTAATGACTTTCAACCCCAAGAGGTGGACTTAATGCTTGGCAGTTGGATAGATATCAGAAAACATTCAAATGAGTATATTGAACATTCTTCATTTTTACCAAGAGAAGTAATACGGAAGAGTCTGAACCGTCGTTTATGATAATTCTGTATACTGCGGCACTGCCGCAGTATACAGGACATGCATTCATGCATTGCTGCTGCCTTCGGTGTGCCCTCTTTAGTGCGCCTCCAGCCAGTTGTCGCCCCAGCCGCAGTCGGCGACCAGGGGGACGCGCAGGTGGTAGGCATTCTGCATTTCTTCGAGCACGATGGCTTCCACTCGCTCCTTCTCTTCGGGGAAGACGGAGAAGTTGAGCTCGTCGTGCACCTGGAGAATCATCTTCGAGCGGATGCCTTCCTTGCGGAAACGGTTGTAGATGCGTATCATGGCCACTTTGATGATGTCGGCAGCGCTGCCCTGAATGGGTGCATTGATGGCATTTCGCTCGGCGAAGTTGCGCACCGTAGCGTTGTGCGAGTTGATGTCGGGCAGGTAGCGGCGGCGGTGGAAGAACGTTTCCGCGTAGCCGTGTTCGCGCGCCATCTGTTTTGATGTCTCCATATAGTCCTTCACTTTGGGGAACGCTTCAAAGTAACCGTCGATGAGTTGCTTGGCTTCGTCGCGGCTGATGTCGAGTCGTTCGGCCAGTCCGAACACGGTGATGCCGTAGATGATGCCGAAGTTGGCGCGCTTCGCCTTGGTACGTTCGTCGCGGCTCACCTCGTCGACACCTTTTTTATAGATATTGGCAGCCGTCGCCGCATGGATGTCGTAGCCGTCCTGGAAAGCGCGGATCATGTTTTCATCGTCCGATAGGTGGGCCATCACGCGCAATTCAATCTGACTATAGTCTGCTGAAAAAAACAGACAACCCGGTTCCGGAATGAAAGCCTTTCTGATTTCCTTTCCGTCCTCGCCCCTTACAGGAATGTTCTGCAGGTTAGGGTCGCTCGACGAGAGGCGCCCCGTGGCCGTGATTGTCTGGTTGAACGAGGTGTGTATGTGTCCGGTGCGCGGATTGATGAGCTTGGGAAGGGCATCGACGTAGGTTCCCAACAATTTTTTCAATCCTCTGTGAGCCAATATCTTGTCGATGATTTCACTCTTTCCGCGCAGTTGTTGAAGCACCTCTTCCGACGTGACATACTGCCCCGTCTTCGTCTTCTTCGGTTTCTCCACAATCTTCATCTTCCCGAACAGAATCTCACCCACCTGCTTGGGCGATGCTATGTTGAATGTTTCGCCTGCCAATTGGTATATTTCTGCTTCCAAAGCGTGCATTCGTTTTGTGAAAATATCTGACGTTTCCTTCAGCGATTCGGTGTCAATGCACACGCCGTTCATTTCCATTTCCGCAAGAACGGCGACCAACGGCATCTCGATTTCGCGAAACAGTTGCTCCACGTTTTTCTCTTTCAGCATCGGTTCCAGGACGTTCTTCAGCTGCAGGGTGACGTCGGCATCCTCGGCAGCGTACTCATAGACATCGGCAGGATTAAGGTCGCGCATCGAGCGTTGCTGCTTCCCCCGCGGACCAATCAGTTCGTCGATGTGGATGGTGCGGTACTCGAGGAGCGTCTCGGCCATGTAGTCCATGTTGTGTCGCAGCTCGGGCTGGATGAGGTAGTGGGCGATCATCGTGTCCCACATCGGCCCGGCCAGCACCACGCCATAGTTGCGAAGCACCTCCAGGTCATACTTGATGTTCTGTCCGACCTTCAGAATCGTCGGGTCTTCGTAGAGCGGTTTGAAGATGTCCACGATTTTTTGCGCTTTCTCACGTTCGGAGGGAACAGCCACGTAGAATGCCTCTTTTTCCTTCACCGCGAAGCTCAGACCCACCAATTCGGCGTCGATTGCCGACGTTGACGTTGTTTCGGTGTCAAAACTGAGAATTTTCGTTGTAAAAAAATAATCACAAATTTGACGCGCATCTTCCTCATTATCAATCAGTTTGTATTCGTGAGGGGTGTCTTTTAAGCCTCTGAGAATCGATTTTTTTGGCTCTTCCGTCCCCTCGGGCGAAAAAAATCCAAAAAGATCGGGTTGGTTTTCAACCTTTTTTTGCACTTCTTTTGGCTTGTTAAGAAACTTGTCTGCGAGCGAACGAAACTCCAGTTCGGCGAACAGTTGGCGCAGTTTCTCTTCGTTCGGCGTCGAAAGGCGAAGCTCGTCGAGATTCAGTTCCACCGGAACGTCGGTGCGGATCGTAGCGAGGAACTTCGACATGCGGATGTCGTCGACTGCCCCTTCCACTTTCTCGCGCAGCTTCCCCTTGATGTCGGCCGTATGTTCGAGAAGGTTGTCCACCGACCCGAACTGTTCGATGAGCTTCACTGCCGTCTTCTCGCCCACACCCGGACAGCCGGGGAAGTTGTCGGCCGAGTCGCCCATCAGCGCCAGCAGGTCGATGACGAGGGTAGGGGAGCTGATACCATATTTATTACACACGCCTTCGGGGTTGAGCACCTCGTAGCCGCCGCCGTGGCGTGGTCGGTAGATCGACACGTTCTCCGTCACCAGCTGCCCGTAGTCTTTGTCGGGCGTCAGCATATAGGTGTGCAGACCCTCTGTCGTTCCGTTTTTGGCCATTTCATCGGCCTTCCGGGCCAACGTGCCAATCACGTCGTCGGCTTCGAATCCTGTTGCCTCGATGACCGCAATGTTCATCGCATTGAGCACGTCCTTGATGATGGGAACGGCCGTCTTGATGTCTTCAGGCGTTTCTTCGCGCTGAGCCTTGTAGGCTGGGAACGCTTCGCTGCGGAAGGTAGGGCCGTGGGGGTCGAAGGCCACGCCGAGGTAGGCGGGTTTCTCTTTCTCGATCACCTCATGAAGCGTGTTACAGAAACCCATGATGGCCGACGTGTTGAGTCCCTTCGAATTGATTCTCGGGTTCTTGATAAATGCGTAGTAAGCCCTGTAGATGAGCGCGTAGGCGTCTAAAAGAAACAGTTTATCCATAATTATTCACTTTTTCCGTTCAAAATTACGAAATCTTTTTCATTAATCCGAATAAAATGACTACTTTTGTACGAAAATTCTGAAGCATGGATTATCTTGAGCAAATAAAATTACCTATTCAAGAAGAATTCAACCTGTTTATCGACTGGTTTAACAAGTCGTTGACTCACACCGACGGATTGCTCGAACAGGCGTTGAGCCACGTCAGGGCACGCGGCGGCAAGCGCATGCGCCCGATGCTCATACTGCTCACTGCGAAGTTTTGCGGTGGCATCAACGATGCTACGCTCAATGCTGCTGTCGGTTTGGAGCTTCTGCATACAGCAAGCCTGCTCCACGACGACGTCGTCGACGAAGCCAGCGAGCGCCGCGGTCAGGCCTCGTTGAATGCTTCGTTTGATAACAAGGTGGCCGTTCTGGTGGGCGATTTCGTGCTGTCCACCTGTTTGTTGCAAGTGAGCAAGACCCACAACGAAGTCATTTTCCGACGCATTGCAGAGCTCGGAAGGACCCTTTCCAACGGTGAAATCCTTCAGTTGAATAATTATTCCGACCACCGACTCTCAGAGGAGGTCTATTTCGACGTCATCTGCAAGAAGACGGCTGCGCTGTTTGAGTCGTGCGGTGCACTGGGTGCCATCAGCACCGGCATGGATGAGAATGACATCGATGAAATCGCCTCTTTCGGACGAAACATCGGTATCATCTTCCAGATCCGCGACGACATCTTCGACTATTACGATTCGAAGGCTATTGGAAAGCCGACGGGCAACGATATGGCTGAAGGAAAGCTGACGCTCCCTGTTCTCTACGCGCTCAACACCTATCCCGACGAAGGCATGCTGGCGTTGGCACGGAAGGTGAAGAGTGGGGAAGTGACGGCCGACGAAATTTCCACTCTGGTTCGCTTTGCCAAAGAGAAAGGCGGAATCGACTACGCTGCGCGGAAGATGGACGAACTTTCTGATGCCTGCTACCGGTTCATCGACAGCCGTGTTTCACTCACCGATGTGGCCGATGCCCTTCGGGCATACGTGTCCTACGTTTCGAAGCGCAGTTTTTAAGTCAACAGCTGAAAAACAAACTCATCATTATATCGAATAGCACTGGAGAGCATTCAAGGCTCTCCTTTTTTTATGCGTTCCATCCAACGGTTTGTTCATTTTTATTACTCCAAAAAAGGGTCTTCTAAAAATTGAATTCTAGAACGCAATAACGGTGTCAAAAATCGAAAAAGCCCGATTCAAACTGTCGTTTTCGCGACTCTATTTTCAAAATGCGTCATTTTACACTCCAGAATGCATCATTTTACTCATCAGAATGAGCCATTCTGCGCGTCAAAATGACGCATTTCAATGTGTAAAATGATTCATTTTGAAGCGTCTGTTTTTGTAAAGAAAATACAAGATGCTTCTTTTCAGCGTTTTAGAAAATGCGTGAGAATCGCGCATTTGCGTCCGTCTGATTTTTATTTTCAAACGATGGCCTTCTCAGACGACTTTTTCGGACTTTTTGTTCAGTTTTTTCAGATACAAAAAATCCCCTTCCGTTGCGGGGAAGGGGATATGTTTCTAGTGCAAATAGGGGGAATCAGAAGAACTTCACCTCCTCGCCTTCAATCTCTGAAAGCAGCATGTTGGCCAGTCGGCTCGTGCCCAGGCGGAACCATTTGTTCGTCAGCCATTTTTCACCCAGCACTTCCTTCACGATGGTGTAGTAGATCAGGGCGTCCATCACGCTGTTGATGCCACCGGCGGGCTTGAATCCAATCTGTATACCAGTCTCTTCGTAGTACTCTTTCATGGCCTGACACATGACGTAAGCGGCCTCCGGCGTGGCCGAAATCTTCTATTTTCCCGTTGACGTCTTGATGTAGTCAGCACCTGCATACATCGATAAAATCGATGCTTTTTTGATGTTCGACGCCGTTTTCAGGCAGCCTGTCTCCAGGATGACCTTCATGGCAGCATCGCCGCAGGTGGCCTTCAGTTCAGCTATGTCGTCGCAGACGCCTTCATAGTCGCCTGAGAGGAACTTGCCCACTGGCATCACGATGTCGATTTCCGTAGCGCCGTCCTTCACGGCGAGCGCTGTCTCGGCCACTTTCACTTCGATGAGTGCCTGAGAAGAGGGGAAGCTGCCGCTCACGCAGGCTATCTCTACGCCGTCTACCTCAAGCGTTTCGGCTACCGTCTTGGCGAAACACGGGTAGACGCAAATAGTAGCAACGTGGGGAAGGTCGGCATACTCCTCGTCGAACTTGTTCACGCGCTCGGTGAAAGCCATGATGCTCTCGTCGCTGTCGGTGGTCTTCAGCGAGGTCAGCTCGATGCTTCCGAAGAGGAACTTCTTCACTTCCAACGTGTCGTTCTCGTGCACTTTCTCCGCAATGATCTTTTTCACGGCGGCTGCCACATCCTCGTCTTTGATGTCGCAGTTGTATTTGGCCAGTGCCTGTTCGTATTTGCTCTTCTCGGGAGCATGGTCGTGGTGGTGTTCGTGATGATGATTGTCTGCCATATATGTATATTTTTTATGTGAATAGTCGATGAAAACGGTTGTTTTCGGCCCTTTCAGGCTTTCAGCTTGGGGTTGTCGAGGTGGCGCGTGCGGTCGCGGAAGGTCTTCTTCTCAATCGATTTGCGCAGCTCTTCGGTGAGGTCAACGCCCGTTTGGTTGGCCAGACAGAGGAGCACCCACAGCACATCGGCCATCTCTTCGCCGAGATTAGCCTTCTCGCCAGGCTTGAAACTCTGATCGCCGTAGGTTCTTGCCATGACGCGGGCCAGCTCTCCCACCTCTTCGGTGAGGCAGGCCATGTTGGTGAGTTCGCTGAAATAGCGCACGCCATACTCTTTTATCCAGCTGTCAACAGCCTCTTGTGCTTCCTTGATCGTCATCTCAGCAGCCTGATAATTACCAGTATGATCAGCAGAATCAAGAAGAGCGATGCCAACCAGAACTGTGATTTGTCGAATTTCTTACGATAGATGATGGTTGTTATCATGCTGATGACCACCAGCGTGATGCCCACGATGCAGAGCCACGACAGATTTGCGACGCGTCCCACGACGTAGAGCAGGAATCCTGCCATGTTTGAGCTGTTCACCAACGTCTGTTTGTCCATCTTATTGCCTCCTTTTTTTATTGTTTGCTCGATGATTTTTCAGTATGAAACAACGTTCAAGAGATACCATAACAGTGGAACCATCAGCACAATCTTGTGTAGCGTGATGCTTTTTCCGTCCGTTTTCTTCACCATCATGTAGACAGCCAGCGCCGCTGTGGCGATGCTTATGATGAAACCAATGTAGGCTACGATCAACGCAGTGGTGTAGGGCACGACAGGTCTAAACACATAGAAGACTACAGATGCCAATAGTCCGATGTTCGCGGCCGACTCGATATGCTTGTTGTTCATGCTTTTTACTCCTTGTTCTTGGTGTCCATGCAGATGGTGACGGGCCCGTCGTTCTCGAGTTCCACCTTCATATAGGCTCCAAATTCGCCCGTTCCAACGGGTTTTCTGAGCTCCTGGCTGAGCTTAGCGCAGAAGTTTTCATAGAGCGGAACGGAGATCTCGTGGCGTGCGGCACGCAGCCAGGAAGGGCGGTTCCCTTTCTTATAGCTGGCGTAGAGGGTGAACTGCGAGACAACGAGAATCTCTCCGCCGACGTCGATGACGCTTTTGTTCATCACTCCTTGTTCATCGTCGAACACTCGAAGACCTATTATCTTGTGTACCAACCAGTTAACATCCTCCTCGGTGTCGTCTTCACACACACCGAGCAGGATCATATAGCCCTGGCCGATGCTCGATTTCACCTCGTCGTTGATGGTTACCGATGCGTGGTTCACGCGTTGTATGACTGCTCTCATGCCACAAAGTTACGTTTTTTATTCCGAATCTGCAAGCGAAGCGTGGAAATAATCATGGATGATCTTTCCTTTTGCTGAGCCGACAATCTCTGTAATTGTCTGTAAATCAGACTCTTTTATCTTTTTCACGCTCTTTAGTTTCTTCAGCAGCTGCTCTTTCGTCTTCGGTCCGATGCCCTTGATGTCGTCGAGTTCGCTGTGGAGGGCGTGCTTCGAGCGCTTGTCGCGGTGGAAGGTGATGGCATATCGGTGCACCACGTCCTGTATCTGTGTCAGGATATGGAACAGTTCGGAGTC
>ODAI014467638.1_pt1 | contig 10675 bp, 8 predicted proteins | sample 1539321 | NCBI WGS metagenome assembly ODAI01 (sample SAMN02144231, study PRJEB22623) | gut metagenome | biome: sheep rumen | host: Ovis aries | place: New Zealand | reverse complement strand
TGCCGGCAGACAACGAGGCCGCAGCAGCAATATCTGCCGCAGCTGCTGATATCGCCGAGCCCATAATATATACCAAGACCTGGGGCTATACGCTGGACGGTGACGAGGCCGAGATCGTGGAGTATCTCGGAAGCAAGTCCGTTACCAGCCTGTCCATTCCGGAGAAGATCGACGGCAAAACGGTCACAAGCATCTCACGCACCGCACTGAAGGGGATGACCAAACTGAAAAAGCTGCATCTTTCCAGCGGCATAGACGAAGACTTCTCCTCGGACTGTGTTGCGGAATGCCCGGCTCTGACTGACATAACCGTCAGTGCTGACAATCCTAATATGTATTCATCGGACGGAGTGCTTTACTTCACCTCGCTCGACCGTAAGCAGGCTATGATCGTTGTTATACCTCCTGCGAGGGAGAGCATCACCATACCCTCGTTTGATTATCTGATGTGGCTGGACAGCAGCCCGAGCACAAGCGGTGCAGATGCCTTTGCCGTAAGGCTGAGAGAGATCAAGCTGGCCGGTGAGATGAGGAATCTCTGGACGTATGACGGTGTCCTTTATTATCACAATGAGGACGGTATTGACGGTGTTATGTCAATACCCAAGGCCAAGACCACGCTCTATATCCCCGGCAGGGTCACCGTCTTTTCGGGCGGCCTGTATGAAACTATTCTGAGCAACAGATGTGTTAAAACGATCTATGGTGTCAAGGGCTCCGGTGCCGAGAAATTTGCCAAGGACAACGGCATTAAATTCGTGGCAAAGAAGGATCTTTACTACTGCAAGGCGACTATTCCTTATGCCTCCTACACCTACCGCGGCCGCGGCATCAAGCCCACCGTGACTGTTAAGGACAGCACCGGCAAAAAGCTTGTCAAGGGCACCGACTATACCGTGACCTATTCCAACAACACCAATGTCGGCACCGCGACTATCACTGTGAACGGCAAGGGAGATTACTTCGGCACTCTCACCAAGACCTTCAAGGTCAAGCCCCTTGACCTTTTCACAAGCTATGCCAAGGTGACGATCCCCTATGCAAGCTACACCTGCTCCGGCTCTGCGATAAAGCCCGCCGTTACAGTGAAGTTCAAGGACGGCGACGTTATCCCTGCCTCCCAGTACACCCTGTCCTACTCCGATAATACCAAGGTCGGCACAGCGGCGATAACCGTCAAGGGCAAGGGCGGGAACGTCACCGGCAGCTTCAAAAAGACCTTTGTGGTCAAGCCGGCTAAGAACGCAATAAACTCCATAACCAGCACTGCCGGCGCATTCAAGATCAGCTGGAACAAGGCAACACCCGGTGCCACGGGCTATCAAGTGCTGTATTCAACGGACAAGAGCTTTGCCAAAAACGTCCACAGCTATACCTCCACCAACCTCTCCGATTTGAGCGAGAATTTCTCGAAGGTGCCCAAGTCCGGCGAGACCTGGTATGTCAAGGTGCGCTCCTTCGTGACAAAGGACGGCAAGGCCACATCTACCCGCTACGGAAATTACAGCGCAGTCAGATCAATAAAGGTCAGATAAGACCGGGCAAACAGAAAAAGGGGGCTGCTGCATGAACGGCGCCCGGCGAAAACTGGCACTCTTCCCGAACGGGGAGAGTGCCAGTTTTCGCAGCCGTTATTCATAATATTATCAAGGCAGCACCGCACGACTCCTGTGCGGTGCTGCCTTGAATGATCAGAACGTATCCCAATGTATTCGCTCTTTTATATTGATCTCCTTTTGCTTTACAGGCACTGTCCCTTTATGTGGTTTCCCGATGCCGATGAAGCAAGGCATAAAATAGTCTTTGGGAAATCCAAGTACTTTTCTTGCGTATTCTTCTTCGTTGCCGAGAGGCACTCTTAAATTACAGCCATATCCCTCAGCAGCTGCTGATAAAAATATGTTTTCGATACTGCACCAAACAGATGCAAAGCCGTTTAAGTGTGATATGTTTTCCGGGTGAAGTATATCCGTTTTCTGTTTAAGCAAAGGAATGATGACTGCCGCCGCATCAAACAGCATTCTGTATTGTTTGGGTACAGCACTGCGGTAACACTGCTGTTGTAGAAGATCGTTCAGATCCCAATCCTTTATTAGCCGATCCATATCATCATCGGATATACCTTTAGGAATAATATCGAGCAGCTCCGCTGTTACATTCCTATCCCTGACAACGATATAGTGCCAGTCTCTCATATGGTCATTGGTAGGTGCCTTGAAAGCGGCTGATATTATCCGCTCAATAACATCTTCCGGTATATTTTCGTTTTCAAACTCACGAATTGTCTTTCTGCTGTTTACAGCTTCGTAGAATTCCATAGAATACACCTCTGCAGGATAGTCCGTGCTGCCTCAGTTCGCTCTCACGACCGCATTCCTGCCGCCCTCCTTGGCGGCGTAGAGCGCGTCGTCAAGGCTCTTGAATATGCTCTTGAGATCGGACTTGCTGTCAAAGCACAAAGTGCCGAGGCTTACGGTTATCCTGCCTGCGCCCTCAAATTCAGTGCTTTCTACCGTGCTTCGCAGCTTCTCTGCCAGCTCATAGGCCTTGTCGGCATCCGCCCTCGGTAAAAGCATCATGAACTCCTCGCCGCCCCAGCGTCCGGCATATCCGCCCTCGGCCTCAAGCAGCTCCTTCATTATGGTGGATATCTTCACCAGCGTGTTGTCGCCGACGGCGTGTCCGCAGGTGTCGTTGATCCTCTTGAAAAAGTCGATGTCCGCCATAATAAGCGCAGCCTTTTCGCCCTCCTTCAGACCGGCAAAGCATTCACCGATCAGAAGCTCGATCCTGCGGCGGTTGTAAAGCTTGGTCAGACCGTCGTGGTCTGCCATTTCCTGCAGCTTGTTGTTCATAGCGCTAAGGTCGGAATAAGCCTTGTGCAGCTCGTTGGTGGTGGCATAGACCAGCTTTGTAAGCCGCTTGATAAGCGATGCCTGTCCCTTAAGCACGCTGTCGTCAACGTGGACGCGCTTTATCTCACCCTTCGGCTCTCCCTCACGCATAGCGATCGACATTAGCGTTATATTGTATTCAAGGACGTTGCCGTTGTTCTTATCCCTGTTCACCTCGCCCCATGTGTGGAAGCCGGCGGTCTCGGCTATCTGCTGGAAGGGCATCATTTCGATGTTCACAAAATCCTCCCAGAAGGATTTTCTCACCGAGCAGGAATAGAGCAGCACCGCCTCGGGTCTGAACTCGCAGATCTCGTCAAGGCGCTTATCCACCTTTCCCACGATATCCGCAGGTGCGCCGTAGCAGAGATAGATATTCATCCCCTCTGTAACATAGCCCGCTAAAAGCAGCGTCCCGTCGGGCTCGACGGTAATGGTATGCCGCAGCAGCTCCTCGCCGTCAAGCTCTGCCATAAGCGGGAACTCAAAGGTCTCCTCGGCAAAATTCTCGTCAGCGGTGATCTGCATATATTTCTCGTAAAGCTCCACAGCCGGATAGCCGTCCACGGTGATAAGGCGGTTCTCGTCCGCCTTTGTTACCTTAAACGGCACGCCCAGCGTCTGCCAGCCCACGGATTTGTCAACGCTGATATGGAAGTCTTTGCCCGCATAGGTCACAAGGAAGATCATATCGCTGTATATCCCGTTGTGGTCGAATACGAAATGCTCCGACGACTCCATTGAATGACCGCCCGCATATCCGCCGAAGACCTGTATGCTCCTGTCGCACTTGCTAATCTCCTCAAAAAGAGCCCGGGTATGGAGATTTGTTCCCGGCAGCATAAGCTCCAGCGCCTTGCAGTCGGGGGTGCTGTCAGCAAGCCGGCAGATCTCCCTGCCGAACCGGATCTCCTTGTCCTTTGCGCCGGGGAACCTGTGTACCCTTACATCCGCCTGCTCAAACATCATGACAGATATCAGCACGCCTCTGTCCATAAGCCGTCCGTTTTTGATCTCGCCCGCCGAGATAGAGCCGATTATCTGATCGGTGGAAAACATCTTGCTTATGGTCTCGGAGATCCCTATTATAAGCTTTTTATCCAGCACTCCGCTGTAGATGTGAAACAGTATGCTTTTATAGCTCCCGCTATTGTATTCAGACAGTATGTTTTTGAGCTTATCCTCAAAATCAAGCTCGCCGACATAGCGCAGCGACAGTTGTTTCATCAGATCGCCTCCAAGCAGACAGAATAAATAATTGATAATGGATAGTTGATAGTTGATAATGAAAGGAGCGCCTTCGGCGCGGGAGCGAATGGAACATTCGCTTTGTCCACCTCGGACACCGCAGATTGTTGTAATAAAGCACAAATACTTTTTTTGCGCACTCTCCGCAGCGCCCGAATGGTCATCCGTGCGCCAAGGCGCACTCCTTCGCTATCCATTATCCATTATCAACTATCAACAAAATAAGCACCCAAAATATTATAGCACAACTCTTATAAATTTTCAATAGGTCTTATAAATTTTGTGCAATATGTCAAAGTATGGAGCAAAAAAGGCACCTCTGTCGGTATAGGGCAGAGGTGCCGGATATCAGTTCATCAGCTATTGTATCGCATCTCAAATCAAATAGCAAATGCTTTTCTTTTACAGCGACCTTCCCAGCCTGTAGGCATCCTCGGGATATCTGCTCGAGCGTGTCATTGAGGGGCTTCCGCAGCCGCCGCCCAGCACCGTGCCGCAGTCCTCAAAATTGATGTAGCGCACCAGCGTTTTATAGTGGGCTGTGAGGGCATCAAAGGTCCAGTCGTCGGCATTCCATGCCACAGCCAGCAGGGCTGACTTCAGATGCCTGCGGTTAAGGCTGCTGTTGTAGGCGCAGAAGCGGTCAACCGCTGCCTTGAGCTGTGCGCTCATCCCGTAGTAGTAAAGGGGAGTTGCAAAAACCACCATGCCGCAGGAGAGCAGCGCCTCCCGTATCTGCCGGTTATCGTCCCGCTGAACACATTCCCCCTCGTAGCCGCAGGCAACACAGCCTGTGCAGGGGTTCACCTTCACCCGGCAGACATTTATGATCTCCACACTGTGTCCGGCCTCCTCGGCGCCCTTTCTGAAGCTGTCTGCAAGGATGCTTGTTGAGCCCTTTGGGTTGGGGCTTCCCATTAGAATGACTATCTTCATGCTGCAGCTCACCTCCTGCTTATGCCGTTTTTGTCAAGCCACTCGTTTATGTCCTCGTCAAGAGTGCTGCCGCCGGAATAATGCACCGACAACCCCTCGCCGATAACTGAATTCGGAGCAAGCTTTGCAATAGCCGTAAGGCTTTGCCCGAACCGTCCTCCGCCGTGAGAGCAGAAGGGGATGACCGTCTTGCCGGAAAAGTCATAGCTTTCAAGGAAGGTGGCTATCGGCATCGGGATAGATGCCCACCAGTTGGGATAGCCCAGCAGCACCGTGTCGTACTGCTCCATGTTGTCGATATGCTCGTTCAGCTCCGGACGTGCCTGCCTGTGCTGATCCTCCTGCGCCTCCATAAGAACGGTGTTGTAGTCGGAGGAGTAGGGGTCAACAGGTGTCAGCTCCACGATATCGGCATCTATCCGTCCGCGGATGCTTCGGGCTATGTCTCTTGTGTTGCCGCTCCACGAGAAATAGGCTATCAGTATTTTCCCGGCCTTTTCAGCCTTTATGTTCTCCTTTGCGGTCAGCGTCCCGGCAGGGGCACTGTCTGCATTTCTCACAAGCCTTACACCGAGGTTATAGCTTTTCATATCCGCCTGTCCCGCGGCACGGTATGCGCTGCGCATATTTTTGGCAAAGTCGTTCCAGCCGCCGCCCCGGTAGATGTGCCTTGTTCCGGTATGGGCGCCTGTGGGGTCATTGACACTTGAGGTATCGTATTCGCCGTAGTAATCCCAGCACCATTCGTTTACGTTGCCGTGACAGTCATACAGCCCCCAAGCGTTGGGCTCAAAGCTGCCGACCTTGACCGTGGTCTGTCTGTATTCGCCGGGACGCGCTTCAAGCACGTCGTTGTCAAAATAATTCTCCTCTATTTCATAGGGATAATGACCGTAGAAATTCGCATCGTCGGCGCTAAGCGAATGCTGCGTGTTGAAGGGGGTCTCGGTGCCTGCCCGGCAGGCATACTCCCACTCGGCCTCTGTCGGCAGGCGGTAGCCGTTTGCCGACCTGTCCCAGACCACCTCGCCGTCACCGACGGTGTAGGCGGGGGTCAGTCCCGCCGCCTTGCTCTTTGCATTGGCATACTGCACCGCATCGAGCCACGAGATGTTGTCAACCGGCAGCTGCTCGCCGTCAAAGGTGCTGGGGTCGCTGCCCATAAGGCTTTCGTAGTCCGACTGCAGCGTTTCAAACCGGTCGATGAAGAAGGATGATACAGTCACCTTGTGGAGCGTTTCATCTCCGATGCGCCAGTTCTCCGTGTCGGGGCTGCCCATATTGAAGCTTCCGCCTTGAACGAGGATAAAGCCGTCATCTGCCGCAGCGGGTGTACTCGTGCTTTCCTTTACAGCTTCATCAGCCTCGGTCTGCTTTGAGACCGTTGTCTGAACGGTCGTTTTCGGTGCGGACTGCCAGTCCGTCTTGCCGGTGTCCGTCCCGCCGGAGGATCCCTTAAGGGCAAAGAACATCACGGTGCCAATCGCAGCAGCGACCGCAAGCCAAAGGATAGCCTTGGGGGAATACTTTTTGTTCACGCCTCTTTGAGTGATCTCTGCCAGCACATACCCCGCCAGCACGAAAAACAAAAGCATCGCAAGGTTCTGCAGAATGACGAGTGCCTTTGCCGTGGTGTAGTCAAGGAAAGCAAAGTGCGTTCTGAAGAAGATATAGCTTACGATATCGCTTTTGATGAACAGCCAGAAGCCCACGCCCGAAATGCCCGTCAGAACGCCCTTGAATACCAGCCTGCCGTTTTCCGGCATCCTTGCGGTCATAGCCTTCATGTGCAGACCGATGTGTATGCCCATAAGTATGAACGACCAGTGGGACATTGCAAGGTGCAGCTCTCTTGCGGTCATCACGTTGATAAGACCGTACATAAAGGGTACGGCGTGTCCGCTCATGGACATTCCGCTAAGCGCCGTCATCACGATCGACACCGCCAGCAGCGTGTTCACCGCCGTCATTGCTATGCGGTAGGGCGAATACCTGCCCTTGAATACCGCCTTGTACCATTTGCGGTTGAGGATGTGGTGCAGCACAAGCGTCACCGTCATGCCTATGCCGAGCCATTCATGCAGCGTTTCGCCAGTCACTTGAAAGGCCATTAACAGAAGCAGCAGGACTGTCAGCACAACATCGACGATCCTTTTGACTATACCCGAGGTCTTAGCCTGCATAACAGTCCCTCCTTATCATTTCATTTCGTTTATCCAAGCCTGTATATCGCTTTCGGAAATGCCCGCATCGAGCCTGCCTCCTGCGAGCCAGCTGCCGCTGCCTGCCTGCGAGGCAAGGTTCTCGCCGCTCCTGCCTATCGGGCTGCTGCCGGAGGTGCAGAAGGGGATCACAGTCTTTCCGTCAAAGCTGTGAGCCTCAACAAAGGTACTCATCATTCTCGGAGCATCTCCCCACCAGATCGGGTAGCCGATATATACGGTCGTGTAGCCCGACAGATCCACAGTGTCGTTTGCTATCGCGGGGCGTACAGCGGGGTCGTTCATTTCGATAGTGGTGCGGCTCTTCTCGTCGTGCCAGTCAAGGTCTGCATCAGAGTAGGGCTCGGCGGGGATAAGCTCGAAAATGTCAGCCCCCGTCACGGCTGCGATGCGCTCTGCCACGCCCTTGGTGGTGCCTGTTGCAGAGAAGTAGATAACTATCGTGTCGGATGCTTTGCTCTCGCTGTCGGCTTCTGCCTGTGACTGCTCCTCCGTTTTGTCGGGAGCAGACTGCTTATCCTCTGACACTTCAACCTCCGAGGGATCAGAGGGCTGCTCCGCCTGCGACTGCTGCAAAGCGGTCTCTGTTTGTGAGACTGCTTCTGTCTGCGACTCCTTCGGAGCGGAGCTGCTGCTGTCGGGACTGCCGCAGGCGGTAAAGCCCAGCATACATACAGCCGCCAGCATAGATAATACGATCTTTTTCATAGATATCACCTGCTTATTTCATTTCCTTTTCCCAAAAGCGTACTACATTCAGCCCGAGGCTGTCGGCAGTGCTTTCAAGCTCTGCGGTCTCGTCGGCGGTCAGCCGGATATTCGCAGCCTTAACTGCATCCTCAACGTGGCTGACCTTGGTAACGCCGATGATCGGCAGCGTCCCCTTGGCTATCGCCCATGCAGCAGGCACCTGCGCGATGCCCGCGCCGTACTTGTCAGCTATCCTGCCCAGCGCCTTGTTCATGACCTCCAGCTTATCGAGAATGGGGTTGTAGCTGTCGGCTCTTGCCGAGCCTGCGGGCATGGGGTGAGCGGTGTCGTACTTGCCCGAAAGCGCCCCCTGCTCCAGCACCATATAGGAGAAGAACGTTATATCATTTTCCCTGCAGTAATCAAGTATCCCCGACTGCTCCGAGGAACGGTTGATAAGGCTGTAGTGGTTCTGCACCGCCGAAAGCTTCAAGCCGTGAGCGCCCAGTATCTCCGCCGCCTGCTTTATCTCCGCAAGGTCGTGGTTTGAGACGCCGATCATCGGCACATCGTCTCTGCCCTCAAGGTATTTCGCCAGCTCCTCCGTCCACCTCGGAGCGCCCCATACGTTGTGTATCCAGTAGATATCAAAGCGGTCGAGCCCCATAAGACCCAGCTGCAGCTCTATCATATCCTTCATAGCCGTAGTCGACGAGGCATCAGCGCACTGCGGTGTGAATTTGTCGGAGATCAGATAGCTCTCCCGCGGCAGCTCCTTTACAAACTCCGCCAGCACCCTTTCAGAGGTTCCCATGCCGTAGGCGTAGGCGGTGTCCCAAAGGTTCAGACCGTTCTCCATTGCCTTGTCAAAGATCGGACGGAGGCCCTCTGCCGTAAGGCTCCCGCCAAAGGTGCCGTCATTTCCCCACGCCCATGCGCCGAGGGCTATCTTCGGTAAATTGATCACAGTGTTACCTCCTTATATTTTCTGCGAGCCTGTTGACCAGACGTGCTTTTCATCCTTGTTCGCAGGCTTGTTCTGCGCCATTACTCCCGCAAGAGAATGGGGCACATAGGGCTCTTCAAGATAGGCGGTCTCTTCTGCCGAAAGCTCCAGCTCGACGGCCTTGGCTGCCCCCTCAATGTGGTGCAGCTTGGTCGCTCCCACAACAGGCGCCGCCACCTTGGTCAGCAGCCACGCAAGAGAGACCTCGGTCATGGAAACGCCGTGCCTTTCTGCCAGCTCCGCGACTCTTCTGATGATGACCTCGTCCTGCTCCTTGGTGGCATCGTACTTGAATTTGGCATAGGCATCCTCCTCGGCACGCTTTGAGGTCTCCCCGGGGAGACGTGCGAGCCTGCCGCTGGCAAGAGCGCTGTAGGGCGTCATCGCAATGCCGTCCTCCTCGCAGAGCATAGTCATTTCCCGCTCCTCCTCACGGAAGATAAGGTTATAGTGTCCTTGAACGGAGACGAATTTTGCAAATCCCTCCCTTTCAGCCAGCGCATTTGCCTTTGCCAATTGCCACGCATAGCAGTTGGATATGCCGATGTATCTTGCCTTGCCGGCCTTGACGACTCTGTTCAGTCCCTCAAGGATATCATAGACAGGAGTGTTCCAGTCCCACATATGATAGATGTATAGGTGAACATAGTCCATTGCGAGGTTTTCAAGGCTCTTGTTTATCATGCGCTCGATGTGCTGCTGACCGCTGATGCCCGCCTCGATATCTGCAGGAGTCCGCGGCAGGAATTTCGTTGCCACGACCACCTCGTCCCGCTTTGCAAGCTCCCGGAGCGCTCTGCCGACATACTGCTCGCTGGTCCCCGACTGATAGGCTATCGCCGTATCGTAAAAGTTCACTCCCAGCTCAAGCCCCCGCTTTATTATCTCCCGGCTATGCTCCTCGTCCAGCGTCCATGAATGCTGTCCGCTGCCTGCATCGCCGAAGCCCATGCAGCCCATGCATATGCGTGAAACGTTAAGGTCTGACCGTCCGAGTTTTGTGTATTTCATTTTGTACCTCCCAAAAGCTGCAGAACGCAGGAATGTATAATTTCATATATGCTGTGCATCCTAAAATCCATTTTAGCCTCCCGCATTGCGGAAAGCTGCTTTTCGGTTGCGACCGAATAGGGATAAACGCCGAACAGGAACGGAAAGAACACGAATATAAAGCTTTCGCAGTCGGCGGCAGGAAAGAACTTTCTCACGCAGCCCCTCACCGCATCGAGGGATGCGCCGTAGGCGACCTTGAATTCCGTCAGCCGCTCGGGGCGGGAGTTTTCCTCCATGTCGTAATGGTTCATCGCCAGCAGCTTCAGCAGCTGGCAGTGGCTTTCAAGAGAGTGACCGAGAGCCGCTGCAAACTCCTCGGCCGTCATGGTCTCGTTTGTGTCCGCAAGGGTATTCATCTCCTCCGCCCAGCGCTCGTATTCGCGCTGCATAAGGGCTAAGAAGATCTCCTCCTTCGTCTGATAATAATTGTAGATCGACGTCCTTGTAAATGACGTGACAGCGCCGATATCCTTAATGGTTATCTCCTTGAAGCTCATGGTCTCATACAGCTTTTCGCAGGCGTTCACGATCTCCTCCTTGCGCGAGGCTGTAAGCTCGGGTGAGGCTTTCGGCATTGTCAGACCACCTCCTTTAATTCATGGGAGTGACCCCTGTCAGCTATTCTG
>ODAI012690414.1_pt1 | contig 10675 bp, 6 predicted proteins | sample 1539321 | NCBI WGS metagenome assembly ODAI01 (sample SAMN02144231, study PRJEB22623) | gut metagenome | biome: sheep rumen | host: Ovis aries | place: New Zealand | reverse complement strand
GATTCACTTACAGTTAAGTGGGTTAAGGATTTATTCTCTGATGGAACTCAGCTTAAGTTTGAAGTAAAGAATTCTGACGGAACATATAGTGATTATATGGTAACCAGAATTGAAGGAAGCGGAAACGAGTACACATTAGATGGACTTAAGGGAAGCACAAGCTATAGAATTACAGCTACTGCTTATGCGAAGCCAGAAGCTGGAGTAATAATCTTCAGTGAGGATAAGACAATTGAAAAGACTACTGATGTAGAGACTTCTTCAATTACTGTTACTAGAAGCAGTGCAGACCCTACAAGAGCAACAGTTACTCTTCCAAAGAATGGAGATGTAGTAATCTACTATATCTATAGAGCAAATGATACTACAAGCAAGGGCACATTATGTGCTATCTTGCCAAAGGATACTGGTGCATACACTAATACAAATCTAAGTAGTGGAGCAACATATTACTATTACGTAGTAGGCTATGGATTCTCATCTACCACAGGTAAGCTGGAGCAGGTTAACCAGTCAGAGTATGTTGAGGCGGTAATTAAATAACGGAATTATTAAGATGGAGGCTAAGAGCTTTAGGGCTTTTAGCCTCCTTTATTTTGTTCACAATATTTTCTAATAAAAATAATTGCTGAAATATACACTTTTGGGTAGAATTTTATGTAGAAGGTAAAAGTGTATGGCGGAGAAAAAAAGGTTCATCATAGGCGGTTTTGAATTTGAAAATCACTATGAATATCGGGCAGCCCAAGAGGACGTAAAGAAAATAGAGTGCATCAATGCGGAGCTTGATATCCAAGATCCAGAGGTAGCTTTGCGCCTTTATAATGATATCCGCGATGGAATTATCACCTTCAACAGCCCTATCGGCACCCAGTATACAGAGCATGTGGCAGATATTGTTGCCAACAAATCTGCAGGTCTATTAGACGACAGAGAAATCATCGAAGAAGCAGCCACAAAGGCAAAGAGCTCTAGGAGACTAGGTATTATATTTGTAGCTGTTGCTGTAGTACTTGTGGGAATTTATGCCACTGTAGAAATAAAAGAGGTAATGGAGACTAGACGTCTCGCCAAAATCCAGGAACAGGTCAAGTCCGCTCAGGACACTAATAATTCACAAAAAAACGCTAATATTAAAAATGAAAATGACGATATAGATTCTGTAGAGAACTCAAATAGGGAAGATGTGTCTAGTAACTCAGCTGAAGCTAATGAAATTACTGAAGATTTAATCGTTAGTCCATGGGATACAGATTACGCACCTGAGGATAGAGAAATCCTTCCAGAATTAGCTGGCTTATATGCCGACAATCCAGATTTGGTAGGCATTTTAGAGGTGGTAGGCACAGACATCAACTATCCAGTAATGCAGACAATTAACGACCCAGAATACTATTTGAGAAGGGATTTCTATGGAGATGAAAGTACCGCAGGTACTTTATTCGTCGATTATCGTTGTGACATAGTAAATCCTACTACAAACACCATCATTTATGGACACAATATGCGTTCTGGAACCATGTTTGGTGGTTTGAAGCGTTACTTGAAACAGGATTATTATCAGTCGCATAAAACGATAATCTTTAAGACTCTTTATGAGGAGCAAGAGTACGAAATTGTAGGAGTGGGCTTATCGGCGGTAGGCTATGATGACGATGAAAACTACAAATACTACGATTTCATCAACGCAGTAACAGGCAGCGAGCTCCAGGAGTTTTTAAATACTATCCAAAGTTTATCAGTTTATGATGAGACAATTGATATCAGCGCGACTGACAAAATATTGACTCTCAGCACCTGCAATTCTTACACCGAGGATGGACGAATGTTTGTTGTGGCCAAGAGAGTCAAATAACAACACTAGAGTCTATAAACTTGGAGTTAAGGGTGAAAGCTATGGTGAAAAAAGGATTTTTAAAAAAGACAGGATGTATCCTAATTAGCGCATCTATTATTCTTACGGGCGTTACCTTCTTTGGCAGTTCTACGTCTGAGGCTGATGATGAGGAAGAAATCATCACAGAAGAACAAATCGATGAATCCACAGAAGAAAATACTGAAAATCAGGAACAGGAAGTGGTTGAAACTGAACCTGCTGAAGCAGAGGGCGGAAATGTTAGAATGATGCTGGGAACATCTTTGGCCTCTACCAATTCATCAGATGATAACACTGAGGCATCATATAGCGCAGATGGAACAGAGCTTATAAATGTACCTGCTGGCGTAGGTGAAAGCTTCACGGTGCCATCTACAGTTACGAAAATTAGAGCAGATGCCTTTAGCAATAGTAATGTTAATACAATTACATTTGCTGGCGGTGGTGACCAGATTGCTTATTCAAATTTTGGTGCACAAAGTAATAACTGGCCAGCCAGTGGAACAGTTGTATATTGCTACGGCTCTACAGAAAAATCCAGCTCAGGAGTATCGCAGTTTTTCCTTAACAGAGTAACAGCTTCCAGAAAGATTAGTATTTATTATTCAGAATCAGATATTACACCTGTAGATCCTACACCGGATACTACAGTAATTGTAAATGTTACTGAAACAGCAAGTGACAGTAGCTTTGAGGATGTGACAACACCATATTCCCTTAAAGCAGGTTCTACTTATGTACCAACTCCTCGAACAGGATATGAGGTTAGTCCAGCAAGCTATGCTGTAACTTCAGAAGCAATGCAGAATGTAACATTTATCTATTCACCTTCAGCTACTGAAGAAGACCCATTAGTGGATGTTACTGACGAATATTATGATTCAACTGGAAAGACAAAGGTTAGTGCCAATAAAGATAGAAGTAGACATTACAAAGAAAATGATATTGTTAAGCCATTAGTTATTTCAGGCTATACCCTTTTCGAAGGAAGCGAATATACAGTAACAGCAGATAAAACTGGTCAGACAGTAACCTTTAAATACAAGGCCAATGGCACAACACCAACACCATCAGGTGGCGGTTCATCTGGCGGTTCTTCAAGCAGCTCTGGTTCATCAGCTGCCAAGCCAGCAAGCAGCAATATCAATGCTGGATTAAAGGGTATTTACCAGGTTACACAGGGTGCAAATCAGACAATAACAAGAGAGAATGGCCCTGTAAAGATTACTTGTAATGGTGAGTTAAGTAAGCTTACAGGTATCTTTGTTGATAATGTAAGAATAGACCCAAGTAGATATACATTGGAATCAGGCTCTACAATCCTTACATTTACAGGCGGTTTTGTAAAGCTATTCTCTATTGGCGACCACGTAGTAAGATTTGAATATGTGGATGGCTACGCAGAGACAGGTTTAAAGGTAACAGAGGGTAAGACTACAACCACAGTTACTTACAAAGTAAGCAGCGATGGTTCTATATCTACTGGTCATACCAAGGATACAACACCTAAGACAGCAGATGGATTTGATGACAAATATTTACTTTGCATAGCTATTTTCCTTCTAGGTGCAGGTGCCATCTTATTTGGTAACCAAAGAAAGCTAGAAGCCATAGTAGCTGGGGAGGATGACGACGAATAGTCGGGTGAAAAAAATGATTATACTAGAAACTATTATTTATGTAGCACTAATAATTGCATTATTTGCTGTATGTGATAATAGATATTCAAGGAGGTACTACGTCCCTTTAAAGGTGGTCTGTAGTGCCTCCTTTTTAGTGATTTTCTTCTTGAATTTCTATTACAGTGAAAGACTAGGCCTGCTGATGTGGGCCCTTCTAGCCTGCTTTGTGGGCGATATACTGATGGGTATGTATAACACATATCTTAGAAAGCAGTTTATGGCCATAGGAATTATCGCATTCATGCTAGGACATGTGGGATTTCTTAATTACATGTGCCGTATAACAGATCATACAAGCGTGCTGGTATACATATTGCCAGTTATACCATGTTTGATATTAGTAGGAATGAGAAAGTGGTGTCATCTGCACATGGGCTCTCTTTTCGTGCCATGCATTATCTATTGCTATTTCGTATCAACCATGACCTTAAAAGCCGTTGAATGCGGCCTTAACGGGATTCAGCAGCTAGGAATCGCAGGCTTACTATTTCTTATCAGCGACTTTACAATCCTATACTTATATTTCTATCATTTCAGCCACATAAAAAATAAGCGCGCGGTCCACTACCTGAACCTCGCGACTTATTATGCGGCGATATTATTATTTATCTATAGCCTTTAAATGAGCTGGTAGTCTTCAAAGAGAATAATTCCTAAGCGAATAATCTATGAGCGTGGATTTATTCTCTTTGTAGACGTAACCAGCGGGCTTGACTATTTGATATAAGATACAAATACATTTCCAAAGGTCGAGAAGTATTCGTTGGCCTCGGTAATGCCCATCTTTGATGTGGCACTAGTCTGTGGGTCAAAGTAGGTGATAGTTGAAGCATCATATCCTACGATGAGTACCGCAGTGTCCTCGCCAGTGTATGCATATACAGGCACGCCCTGGCTGACGTAGTAAAGCACCTGAGTTAAGCTTGTACCAGTTAAATCAAGAATGTCGTAGTCCTTAAGAGTCTTTCTAAGGATTGAAATAGGCGTTTCGCCTGATTCTAACAGTGTATGTACCTGCACATTTTCCCCTGCCTGAACAAGCATAGCGGACAATGCCTTTGCAGATGCTGAAGCATCGGAATCTGAAGAACCAACAGCAATTCCTGTAATGGAATTCTGGTAGGATTTTCTGCCGCGCTTCCATATATATTTTGGTGTGTTATCAAGTACGATACCCATTTCCTCGTCAGCAAGTGTGATAGCGGAAAGCAAATCGTCAGTAGCAAGAGCCACCTTATTACCAACATATACATAGTACTGTGTTGAGCTGGTAGCAGATGATACAGAAACGTTTCGGGCTGTATCTGCAAGTACCAAGCCTGTGATGTCGTATTTAACCTTGCCAAGCTTCTCATCCTCCTCAAGAGGAGTCATGGTAAGAGTGACAATCTGTTGTTTAATATCATCTGTAGCAAGTGATATATCAACTGCCTTGTTCTGCTCACCAGCACTGTTTTTGATGGTGTCTCCTTCGGCAGCTGTAATGATTCCATCTTCACCAATCTGGATTCGGTCCAAATAGATTGTATAGGAATCAATAGAAGTATCGGTGATGTAATATCCCTTCTTCTGGTAATTCATAAGCTCACGGTTGCTTCCCTGTGAGATATCAGAAATAGTAACCTTGTACATAGGATATATAGTAGAACCAGCACCGTCAGTGGTGATATCGTTCTTATTGATTGTTCCGTAGATTAAATCGTCATCAAGGAATTCAAGTGGTCTAAGCAGCTGGTCCTTTGATGCGTTAATATCAAAGGAATTGCCAGTTTCCAAATCCATGATGTGGATGGTAGATGCCATGTTTTCTTCGTCCATCCAAGCCAGGTACCTACGTGAGCTTGAAACGGCGTACTGAGCATCGTCAAGACCAGTCATAAGCTCTTTAGTGGTAAGCTCGTTCAGTGACATATAAACTAGTGTACCGTTTACCATAATGTAGAAATCGTTGTTGGCGGTTTCATACAAAAGCTCAGAGAAGTTAGCGTTCAAAATCTGATAAGAGCTTGTAGATGTAATGAATACCTGCTCTGTAGATGTATCCTCGATAGCATCATAGTGGAAAAGGTTGATTCCGCATTCGCCTTCGTGGCTGCCTGAATTCATGTAGCCGTAAACAACGTAGTCCATGGTACCACTTTCATCTATATTTAATAGAAGAATCTGGTGCTGGTCGTAGATTGAACGGGAATCAGATGCATCATCCACAAAGCTAAATATCTGCTTAAGCTTGCGGTCAGTCTGATTGTATTCGTAAAGGGAACCGTTTTGTACAAAGGAAACGATGGTTCCAGTTTCGTTTGATAAATACTGCAAATCGGAATTAGTAATACCTATGTTAAGGATATTTCCGTCGTAGGCCACTGAAGCAGCATCAAGAATCTGATTCATGTTTCTATCATAAGAAAGAAGATAGATTCTATCGGCTGTGTAGCGGATTCGGTAATCCTCAGAGCAGGTGTAATACTCAGCCTGTCCATGGTTATCTCTAGTTAAAAGATAAGAAAGTGTAAGGCTAACGTAGTTGGTAGTGATATCAGTAAGGGTTACGTTGCAATCGCCAACCTGAGTGCCATCAAATGTGCCATAGGCTATCTGTGATAGATTAGAATTGATGTCTACATGGCTCAAATCATTGCTTTCTGTGGATTTTGGCTCAATGTATGAGGAAAGGTCTGTAGCGTCCTCTGAAAGGGCTGTATTGTGGAAATACTGGGCGAAATCAAGGAGCTCTTCTTCGTGACATCCATCAGGCTGCATGATACGGGTGTAATAGTAGATTTCCTTATCCTTGCTAGTTAGGGTGATAATCAGAAGATATTCTTCGTTCTTTTCAATAAGGTTACCGGCCTGGAAGCTAGCTGAGATGACACCGTCATTATTTGCAAAATCCAAATCGTTGTTAGAAATATTTCGATGTGTATCCAAAGAACGAATTTCGTAGGATACATTGTCGATATTGTATTTCTTAGCATCTATAGATAAAGAAACTGTTCGGTTTGAATCCAGTGGAATAATAGCGTCTCGCATGTAGGCTGGGTCCATTTTTTGAACATAGCCGTGTAATTCTGTGGATGCATCATTAAGATAGTTTACATAGACTACAGGTAGTGTAGGGGATGCCAGCTTAGTTACTTCCTTGGTTTCAGAAATGTTTGTTACTATTTCAAAGAAGATTACGGCACAAACAAAAATGGCAAGTAAAATGCCCGCACGTTTAATAATTTGGGTTGGAATGCCTTTTTTATAGAACTGTAATTTCATATAATCTCGCTTTCTTGCTTAATAAAAAATAAAGTGTTATAATCCGTTAGACTTTCGATTAATATTAAATCGGAGTAAATTTTATTGTAACACTATTTTTTCATACTGTCTTAGGTTTTACGGAGGATTCATGAAAAAATTATTTTCAAAGATCAAAACAGGCTTAGGCCACGTGGGGAGCATCATAAAAAAGCCTTTTGTTAAATTTGGTAATTCTAAACTGGTACAGGGCTATCTTGCTAGCAAATTCCATAAGACATGGATGATGCTCTGGAATGATTACGCCTTTTTTATGCATATACCACTTGCGTTAATTATCGTATTTGCAATGGAGTGGATGTCTAGACATTCATTTTTTGCAGCGTGGGGCTTTGTGGTAGACCACACAGGTCCATATTTATTTAACTCATATTGCGTATTTGTAGCGCTGTCCATTGTTTTCTTAAGCAAGAGACGTGGTTGGTGGCGAGTATTCATCAGTATGTTCTTTATAATACTTGGTATTATAAACTGCATTATTTTGTTGAACCGTGTATCACCATTCGGCTACACAGACCTTTACATGATTGGCGATCTTCTTACAATGCAGGATTCCAACTACTTCTCAGCACAGGAAGCCATGATAGCGGTAACGGCCCTTATTATCTATATTATAATAATGGTAATTTACCTCATTAAGGGGCCTAAGAAGACAGATGCAAAGCCATTATGGCAGCGAATTATACTTGTTGTAGCACTTTGGGTTTCACTTTATCCATCAACAATATTGCTTAGACAGTCAGGTATCATGACTTCTTACTTTGGCAATCTTGCTCAGGGATATTTGGATTACGGTTATTTGTATGGCTTTTCAACCTCAGTACTTGATAGAGGTATGAACAGACCATTTGGTTATTCTAGAAACAAGATAGATGATATCCTTGAAAAGGATGCTTCTTATGTTAACACCCTAGAGATTCCATCAGATGACGCAACAAAGCCTAATATTGTTGTTATCCTGCTTGAATCCTTCTATGATGTTTCAGAATCGGAATTCTTAGAGACTAGCGAGGACCCAATCCCATTCATCCATTCATTGGAGAAGAACTACTCTACAGGACACTGTATCGTACCTGTTGTTGGTGCTGGTACATGTAACTCCGAATTTGAAGTACTTACTGGTATGAGCTGTAGCTTCTTTGGCCCAGGCGAATACCCACAGAAGACTATCATCAAGGAAACAGACTGCGAAAGCTACGCTGATGTTCTTCACGACAATGGCTACAGCACTCACGTAGTTCACAACAATGGTGGTAACTTCTATTCAAGAGCTAATGCCTTTTCTATGATGGGCTTTGACAGCTTTACATCAAAGGAATTGCTTGATATTACAGATTACACACCACTTGGCAACTGGCCAACAGATGACATCCTTATTGATGCCACAACAGATGCCATGGATGCAGATGATAACCCTGATTTTGTTTACACAATCACAGTAGAAGGTCACGGCGCTTATCCTACTTACCCAGTTGAGGAAGACCCAGCTATCAAGGTAATTGCTCATGGTAAGACACAGGAAGAGCAGAACGCTTGGAGCTACTACATCAACAGAATCTACAACGTAGATGATTTTGTTAAGAATTATATCGAAGCCCTTGATGCAAGAGGCGAAGATACACTTGTTATCATGTTTGGTGACCACCTTCCAACTATGGGTCTTACAGACAGCGAGGTAGCCACAGGAGATCTTTACAAGACAAAGTATTTCACATGGAACAACTTTGGAATGGAAAAGATTGATGAAGATTTAGCTTCATATCAGCTTGTATCAGAGTTCTTAAACAGACTTGATATTCACAACGGTAATATCAATGCTTACCACCAGACAGCAATGGCTGAGGGTAAGAAATACGGCACAAGTGATTATATGACTCCACTTAAGATGCTTCAGTACGATATCCTCTACGGAGACAGATACGTATACGAAGATGGCACGAAATACACTCCATCAGACTTGGTAATGGGTGTTAATGATGTAACAGTAGACAGTGCATACTTCTTTAACGGAAGGTTGCATATATACGGTGATGAATTCACCAAATGGTCTAAAGTATTTGTTAATGGCGAACAAGTGCCGACTAAATACGAAAGTGGCCAGGTATTGTCAATAAACAGTACAGATGTAACAAACGGCGACACCATTAAGGTATGCCAAATGGGAAGCTCTAATACGGTATTTAGGGAGTCTAACGAGTTTAAGGTATATGACCCTAACTACGTTGAAGAGGAGCCAGAAATAGAAGAAACTGAAGAAGATTCAGAAGAATAAAAAATAGCCTCGAGCGAAATGCTCGAGGCTTTATTTTTATTTTAATATTCGCCGTTCTTGTAACGAGTGATAAGCTTTTCGATACGTCCATAAGGATTGAGAAGCTCTGAGATTGAGCACTCGTGGTTAAGAGTATCGATGATGTAAGCGATGTACTTAGACATATCACACTTGATGAAGTAGTCCTTATTCTGAACTTCTTCTGGAAGGTATGTAAGGTTTGTTGTAACAACACGGTAAATAATACCTTCTTCAACAGCCTTATCGAATTTAGCCATACCACTTGTGAAGAGTCCGAATGTAGCTACTACGAAGATACGATTAGCATTACGCTTCTTAAGCTCTGTAGCAACATCTATCATAGACTCGCCTGAAGAAATCATATCATCAACGATGATTACGTCCTTACCAGAAACGTCATTTCCAAGGAATTCGTGAGCGACGATAGGATTACGTCCATCTACGATACGGCTGTAATCACGACGCTTGTAGAACATACCAACATTAACACCTAAAACAGATGCCATATATACGGCACGTTTTGTACCACCTTCATCAGGTGAAATAATCATAAGGTGATCATTATCAAGCTTTAAGTCCTTGCAGTTCTTAAAGATGCCCTTAAGGAACTGGTATGTAGGTGATACTGTCTCAAAGCTGTGAAGAGGAATCGCATTCTGAACACGTGGGTCGTGAGCATCAAATGTGATGATGTTATCAACACCCATGTTAACGAGTTCCTGAAGTGCCATAGCACAATCAAGGGATTCACGAGCACTTCTGCGGTGCTGTCTACCTTCGTATAAGAAAGGAATAATAACAGTAATACGCTTAGCCTTGCCCATTGCAGCTGCGATGATACGCTTAAGGTCGCAGAAAATATCGTCTGGGCTCATGTGATTCTCGTGACCACAAACAGTGTAAGTGAGGCTGTAATTTGTTACATCAACAAGGATGTATAAATCAAGTCCACGAACAGACTGCTTGATGATACCCTTAGCTTCGCCTGAACCGAAACGTGGGCAGTCAGCATCAACAATGTAGGAATCACTGCGATAACCAGCAAGTGTAATAATAGACTGGTCACTTTTGCGCTCCTGTCTCCATGCAAGAAGGTAATCATTAACTCTCTCCGCGATGGCTGTACAGCTCTTGTGTGGGATTAACCCAAGCTCAGCCATAGGTGGTGTGTTTTCCAACACGATTTCATTATTTGGCATGTTTTGCTCCTTGATACTATTAAATTATTATTTAGATATTACTTTTTTCATGCGAATATCATTCCCTATGAGTTTTATCATTTCATAGTTCGAAAATACTCGTGAAGTAATACGTTCGCTGTAAGTGTCTCTCAAATCCTTTAAAGAGAGGTTAGTGGAAATAATAGTTGATTTGTTACGGAGTAATCTTTCGTTTAAACATTGAAATAGGCGGGCTGTAGTGAATGAATTCTGAAATTCTGTGCCTAAATCAGCGATGATTAACAAATCGCAAGCAAATATGTGATCATGAAGTTCTGCCACATTGGCATTCTTCTTAAAT
>ODAI014096726.1_pt1 | contig 10676 bp, 8 predicted proteins | sample 1539321 | NCBI WGS metagenome assembly ODAI01 (sample SAMN02144231, study PRJEB22623) | gut metagenome | biome: sheep rumen | host: Ovis aries | place: New Zealand | reverse complement strand
GTCTTTGACAAAAGCAGATCTTGGGCTGATGTATAACCATCAACAATACACTCTTCTTTGCATTCCCGCAGATACTCAATAACAATCTGCCTTTCATGTTCCAAGCAGATCTGTTCATCATCGCAAATTGCTATTCGTAACATGGTCGCCTTCTTCATAGATAATTATTTATCTTGTATTATATCCACAAAACGATATAAATATGCAATGCAAGAATCCCACTTTCTCAATAATCATTAGTTTGTGATTATAATTCTTTAATCCAAGAACAACAAAAATGATAACAATTGCATTGACATATACATGTATATGTCATATAATTAAGATAACAATGAAACTTGAAAATAAAAAACAGCAGTACTCGGGAGTTTAGGCCCTCCCGAGCACCTGGCAGGTGTAGCACCACCCACCAACGGAAAACCGCGCTGTCGAAGTAAGTATACAGTCAGTTTGTCTTCTATTTCAAGACACACTTGTTTACATACTTCCTTAGGCTCAGAGGGATTATTGATTTCTGTCGTGTAGTGATAAAACCTGCACGGCTTTTTATTTTCTCTGATTATCTAAGGGAGGAAAAACAAAATGACAAATGACAAATTGTTCCTAAATGCTTCTGATGTTTCAGAATATATGGACATCTCAATTCCGATGGCATATAAGATCATTCGCCGTCTGAACGACGAGCTTAATGCTATGGGCTATCTCACAGTCTCAGGAAAAGTAAGCCGACAGTACTTTGAACAAAAAGTCTTTGGGTTTACTAATGTCGCAAGGAGTTGATGATATGCCTGTATATAAAGATAAAAAGCACAATACATGGTATGCCAAGTTTTGTTATAAGGATTGGCGTGGGAATACAAGATTTACTACCAAAAGAGGTTTTGCAGCAAAGCGCGATGCTGTTGAATTTGAGAGTAATTTCAAACTTCATATAGCCGGAAACCTTGATATGACATTTGCAGAATTCTGCAAAGTTTATCGAGAAGATCATTATCCGAGAATCAGAAAAAGCACAATCGCAGCTAAAGATCATATTATCGATCAAAGACTGATACCATACTTTGGGAGGCTGAAGATCACAGAAATTAAGGCCAAGGATATCGTTAAGTGGCAGAACGAGTTGCTGTCATATAAGAATCCCAAAACCGGCAAACCATATGCTAAGACCTATCTTAAGAAGTTGCACAGTGAACTGAGTGCAATCATAAATTACGCTGTGAAATACTATGATCTCAAAGAAAATCCGGTAAGGAAAGCCGGATCAATCGGTCTCAGCAATGCCGAAGAAATGAATTTTTGGACACTTGATGAATACTTGAGATTTGCAGACAGTATGATGGAAGAGCCCTTTTTCTATTATTGCTTTGAGGTCCTATATTGGACTGGAATAAGAGAAGGCGAATTACTTGCTCTCACATTTGACGACTTCAATTTCGAAAACAACACTATATCAATAACAAAATCTTTTCAGGTACTTAAAGGCGAGGAAATCATCGGACCGACAAAAACGTCTAAAGGCAACAGAGTGGTTAATATGCCTGAAAGACTTGCTGATGAGATGAAAGACTACTTCAGCATGTGTTATGACAAATCAAATGCGCGTGCATTCCCGACAGGTAAATCAGTGCTTATGCGCGCTATGAAACGAGGAACGGATCGTGCAGGTATAAAGAAAATCCGAATTCATGATCTGCGTCACTCTCATATTTCGCTTTTGATCAGCCTCGGATTCAGTCCGGTGGATATAGCCAAACGTGTCGGGCATGAAAGCATAACCATCACTTTACGGTATGCACATATGTTTCCAAATGCACAAAAACAGATGATGAATTCATTAAACTCCCTTATGGACGGAGAAAAGGAGTGAAAAATGTCACATAAAAGCAGAGATAAACATGGAAGATGGCGTAATATCACCATCGGCTTCAGGGCATCAGAAGAAGAAAACCGTCTGATTGATGAAGCTGTAGCGTTATCAGGCCTTACAAAACAGGAGTACATTATTACCAAACTTCAGAATAGAGATGTTGTAGTGGTAGGTAATCCGAGAGTATTTAAGACATTGAAAGCAAAGATGGATGCGATATACGAAGAGCTGACCCGAATAACGGAAGCAAGTGAGATTAGTGATCAGCTGATTGAGACGATTATTCTGGTGTCAAGCATATATATGAGAATGATTGACGAGAAAGCGACTCAACATAACACCGCTGAAAATTCATAATAGTCCAATTATTGTCAGGATAAGCAGATCCGCAGGTATTATAATTTGAAAAAAGCATGGAGGCATTTATGTTAAAAGAAGATGGAAGAGCCGGATTGCTCTATGCAGTTGACAATAGTGGAAAATTCATTTCAGCCGGGAATGCCGTTAACGGGGAAAAGTATAACTGCCCCGTTTGCGGTTGCATGATGCATATCCTTACGACAAAGACAGGCAAACGCATTTTCGCACGCAATCCCGGAGCTCAACATACTAACGGGAGATGCATTTCTTATGAATCCAAATCAAATAAGCATTCATTCGACAATTTGGAACCTGAAAAATTCATTGAGGGTCTATGCCGCGTTGTTCCCAAGAAAAGAGAGCCTGATTCAAATGATGCCAAAAAGGCTGTCGGAACAATATTAGATACCAATGGCGCTGAAGATGATATAAAGATATCACCGTTTTCAAGCCTTAGGCAAATAGCAGAGGAAATAGATTTCTTGGATGGCAGCGTGCCTCAAGGTGATCATATTATAACCGACTTTGTACTAACATATAAATCCGCATCTAAGTTCTTTTCTGAAAAGAATCGCGATTTGGGTGCTCGAATTGTATATTGCAGGTTTAATGCTCCTAAAAACAAGAATAATACTCTTTTATTTGATTTGTTTTCAATCAACAAGGGTATCTATGTCAGGTTTTGTTTGATATTCAGTGATAAAAAGAGATTCGTTGAATATCGTGACAAATTCGGTAGATTCGGTGAATTAGAAAATGGTTCGACTGGGTTTATCATGAAACACAATATACAAGATGTCCTTATTGCTTGTGATAATTGGGAATTAATAGACCGGCAATACTGCAAAAATAATTGCATGAAAGCTAAATGCGGCGATTGTTATGGCATGTATCAAGCCATTTTCACAAATCCCAAGCAGATATATTTGATCCCCGCAGATTATTGATATCCCGTCTTATATTGTTCCAGTATGTTGACGGTTCTACCCAAAGTGACCTTCTTGGAATACTCGAACCACTTGGTCTGAACGGTTTTACTGTCATCTGCTGCAATGCTGATTCTCACGTTATCAGCAGGCTCGGCTGCGGTTGCGCTTATCTTCACAGTAGAATTATTGCGGATTCGGATCTTGAATTCGTTATCATTTTCTTTGGGATTGTTTAGGATAGTTCTGTTTTGCAATTTGCGATACATCGAATAGATTCGTTCACTATCAACGAATTCGTTTCTGGATTCGTATGCATCTTCAACGCAATGTCCAAGAAGATACTGCATTTCAGCATTATCTAATCCGAGGATGCACATTTGAGTTGCAAAGTTTCTCCTTAACAAGTATGCGCTCGGATCTTTTTCTCTTAAGACAAGAGCGGTTTTTCCTTCAGATAATTCTGCATCCAATACCGCAACTTGCTCAGATGTAATAGCTGCATTTTCAAAAGCTGAGTGTGCAGCTACCGTTACATCGTCAGCTTTGCACCTGATAAGATAAGAGTCAGAATCATAATCAAGCCATCCGGCGTTGCAAATAGGCAATTCATCGACATTTACTTCAGACTTACTCTGACCAAAAGCCAGCTTTCTTATGATTTCCTTCCGCTTTTCCAAAAAAACAAGTATCTTGTCCGGAACAGGCACAATACGACCAGTATTATATGTTTTACCGCCCGATTGTAATTCGTTTGATTCTATCTTTGTCGATTTATAAATCCATGCCGCATAACAATCCGGGTGTCCCTCAATCGGCTTTATGTCACAATAATCCAGTCCGCATGCTTCACCGTTACGCAGTCCAAGCCCCCACATAAGCATCAATGCTACTAATGCACCGTCTTCATTAGGGTCCGAGAACAGTTCCTGATAAAGTTGTTTTTCCTGATTGACCGACAGCGATTTTTTAATGCGAACTCTGGATTCCAGTTCCTCTTGTTCATCAGGAATGTTGATCACGAATGAGGTTCCCCATAACACGTTTTCGCACAGACCATAAACTGCGGATTGGAAAACAGCATAATAGATCAGGTTCTGAAAATGTCGGATTGTTGCCTCTGCGTAATGCCGCTTGAGACCATTCCGTTCAAAACTTCTTTCCCGGATATAATCGATAGCATTCTCATAATCTTCCCTAGTATATTCATCAATGCATTTCCCGTTATGATTATCCAGAGCCGGAAGAATGATATCGTTATATTCTCTTTCGTATTTTCTGCGTGTCTCATCATTCCAATTTGCAGCTATATGCTTATATCTATACTCAAGTGCCCCACAAAAGGTATATTTTGTCCCTTCTTGCGTGCTAATGGTTCTTATCCAAGCTTTGCTTATCAATGTCATGTTTTATCAGTCCTCATAAATGGTCAAGTTGACATTCAGACCATGATCGCTCTTAAGCATTACTTGAGCATCTGAATCAGATTTGTTTTCGATTACCAAATCGATTGAAGCATTACCGGACTCATAAGGTCCTACTTTTCGAGCGAATGCTCCTTCCTGTTCTCCGAATGATGGTAAAGAGAGTTTGCTCCTGTTTATCATTTGCTCATATTTGGTTTCCCAACGTCTAAGTTTCTGGATTATTCCTATTTGGATATAGTCATTCGAATAATCACAATAATGACGCGAAAATGTGTCCGGTGCATCAATGCCAAGGATATAATTGATTTCTCCAATAGTCATAAATGCGCTGTGATTAGCTTTGTCACGAAAACTGGTTTGGAATATATCCCCGTGATAACGGTTAAAGTCGGTGGCAAGATCATTTTGGTCATCCGGAAGCACGATGATGTTTTCAGGTATTTTTGCGGATTTGATCAGTTCGTTTCCTGATTTGCTTATAGCGACTGGTTTACAGTGACCGATTCGCTTCATTTTTCTCATATCGGCAATACGCTCCTCACTGAGAACGATGGGACAATCGGTCAAGTATTCCTCACTGATACCGCTATTGATTAAGAAGCGCTTTCGGGCTAACAGAAGAATCGTTAGAACGTGAGCTGAAGGCACTATTCGGAACCGTTTCCAATTTTGCTTTTCTGCGTGCAACATGATCCTTCCGTTCTGATCTACAAACTTCGTAATAAAGAATTGATAATTATCCGTTCCTGCAATCGGCCTGAAATCACACCATTTCAAAGCTGCAACTTCTCGGATCGACATACCGGTAAACAGCCTGATTCCTGTTGCAAGCAACAAGCTTTTCTCAGTACAAAGCATGCCGCTTACGGCGTGGGAACCAATTATTGCCCGATATATGTCTTCCTCTTCTTTTTCAGAAAAATGCTTTTTGACCAGCGCATTTCTAACATCTTGTTGTCTTTCAGTAGCTCTTTGCGAGTATTCCGATATATATGATTCCAGTGGATTGAACATAATAAGTTTCAGCTTCATTGCCGTCCTGAACAAACAATTAAGCTGATCAACATATACAAAAGGTATATCTTCGACCGGTACACCTATTGTTTCTGCTAAAGCCTCAAGGATAATCTCACCGGATTGTATCTGGGGAATAATGTTTGCTGCTTTAGGATTAATGAACAGGCGTCTCATTAAGTCATGGTCATATTTTGAAGAATCGGCAATGGTATTCCAGCAGTAGAACCACAACGTCTTGAGAGTAACTGGTTTGTTTCCTATATACTTTTTCTCGATATCCGACCAGATTATCGGATATAATTTATTATCAAACGGGATACTTTCTAGAGATTTTTTCACATCTTCTTCTGATGATGCACGCAAACCTTTCTCAATATCGGGAGAACACTTCTTGCCCCATAGCTTTGGCTCTATACTCCTTATTTCTCTATAGTATGCAATTCCTGCAAATTTGTTTTTTCTTCCCGAATAAACCTTATAAAACAAAGAAATCTCTTTTGAGAATTGGTACTCAACTGGTTTTTTATATACAGGTTTATGCTTTCCTCTGGCCGGATTGGATGCTTCTTTCCAACAAGCCATAATGGTTTTATCAGTTTTCAGATAGTGTTCTGACTCTATTTTTACTGTTTCGTCTGAAACAGTAAAAATCATGTTTTTGCGGTCAAATGATGAGTTTTTTACCGCAATCTCATCATTTTCTCCCTTTTCGAAAGTTATAAGCAACTTCTTTTTGGGAGTCGAGTTTGTTGCTGACGGGTCAACTATCAGCACCTGGCTGATTGAAAAACCGTTGTTTTCAAGATCCAGACGGTTATTGTATACAGGATTATCAAACCATACGTTAGGTAGCAAGCCGATGATTTTTGTATCAGCATCGCAGCCGGATAAGAATCCCAAGAGTTTGTGGGACTGCAAAACATCCTGATCACGATTTACAAATAATACTGCATCTAGCTCTTTTAGCGTTGATAACTCATCAAATGTTAAGAATGAGGATTCCGGGAACTGGATTTGATACAGTTTGGCTACGGTTTCATCTGTGACTGCGTAGATTTTCTTTTTGCAGGCACAATTGGATTCCTCAAAAGATAGGATCATCTCAGGCGTAGGATTGATAATCAAAGCATTGTCGTTTTCCGTCACGTTCTCGATAAAGAGAGGCAGAAGATATCCTATTTCAAAGTCAGAGTCATTTCTGCTTTTATTGGCATAAAAGGCAGCACTAATAACGTCCGTTGGCAATTCATCCTTAAGTTTCATTGCGGCGAATCTGAATAAAGTCTCATCTGTTGAGACTCCGCTTTCGATTTCGTGACCTTCAATGCCTTTATAATAATATGCCCATGGATTATCAGCCTTAACAAGATGATTCCCTTTGGATTTGACAGCCAGATAATCAGTCAGGAAGACCGACATCGGGGTATGCTTCTTCCGGTAAGCATCAATCGACTCTTTAATAGTGCCGTTCGTTTTTACAGATATGCAGTGCAGTTCTTTTGTTCGAAAAGCTATTTTCATGACCAATGCCCTTTAAAGACCATGTAAGATCGTGTAAAATTACCATAATAACTAAAATAATTATGGATAAACTAATTATAAAATTATGGCACTTTTGGGTCAATGTTGGGTCAAAAGACAAGAAAAATCCCTAAAAGTCCTTTGTTTATAAGGCTTTCAGGGATTTTGACTTTACTCGTACTCCACCGTCGCAGTCGGCTTCGGTGTGTAATCGTAAAGGACTCTGTTGATTCCGGGAACTTCGTGAGTGATACGGTCAGTGATCTTGCACATGAGCTCGTAGCTGATAGGCTCAACGGTGCACTGAACAACGTCTCTTGTGTTGATCGCGCGGACGATGCAGAGCCATTCGAAAGCTCTCTTGCCGTCCTTGATGCCTGTGGACTTGAAGTCCGGAACAACTGTGAAATACTGCCAGACCTTGCCTGCGAGGCCTGCCTTTTCGAACTCTTCACGAAGGATGGCATCAGATTCTCTTACTGCTTCAAGTCTGTCTCTGGTGATTGCGCCGGGGCATCTTACGCCGAGTCCGGGACCCGGGAAAGGCTGACGGTAGACCATCTTGTCGGGAAGGCCCAAAGCGGAACCGACTACACGGACCTCGTCCTTGTAGAGATACTTGACGGGTTCTACGAGCTCGAAATCGAGTTCCGGAGGAAGTCCGCCGACGTTGTGGTGAGCCTTGATACCCTGCTCACTCTCGAGGATGTCAGGATAGATGGTGCCCTGTGCGAGGAATGCAATGCCGTCGAGCTTTGCCGCTTCTTCAGCAAAGACCTTGATGAACTCTTCGCCGATGATGTGGCGCTTCTGCTCGGGATCCGTAACTCCTGCAAGGAGATCTAAGAATCTGTCGACTGCGTCAACATAGATGAGGTTTGCGCCGAGCTCGTCTCTGAAGACTTTGCATACCATCTCGGGTTCGCCCTTACGGAGGAGGCCGTGGTTGACGTGAACGCAAACGAGATTGTTGCCTATTGCCTTGATCAGGAGCGCTGCGACTACTGATGAATCTACGCCGCCGGAGAGTGCAAGAAGAACCTTCTTATCTCCAACCTGCTCTTTGATAGCTTTGATCTGATCGTCGATAAACGCGTCAGCTAAAGCTTTTGTTGTAATCCTTTTGAGGGATGCGGGTCTTACGTCTGCCATATGTAAAGCCTCCGATGTAGAAAATATAGACTAAATCATTTTACAATATTGTGCAGAAGTTTAGGGTTACAAATGATAAAATCAGACAAACCTTTTTATTGTTTTCAAGGAGAGTAATATAAATGCGCAAGACAAAGATCATCTGCACCATCGGACCCGCTTCTGCAAACGATGAGACTCTGGCAGAGATGTGCAGAGCCGGCATGAACGTTGCAAGGCTCAATTTTTCGCACGGCACACATGAAGAACATCAGGAGAAGATCGATCTCATCAAGAGGGTGAGAGCCAAGCTGGGTCTCCCCATTGCGATAATGCTCGATACCAAGGGCCCCGAGTACAGGATCAAGACCTTCAAGGATCACAAGGTCGAGCTCAAGGACGGCGGAACTTTCACTCTGACGACAGACGACATAGAGGGTGACGAGACAAGAGTCGCCGTCACATATAAGGATCTCCCTTCGCAGTTAAAGCCCGGTGACCGCGTTCTGGTCAACAACGGCCTTGTCATTCTCGAAGTCCGCGAGATCAGCGGCAATGACGTCATCTGCAACATCATCGTCGGCGGCATCCTATCTGACCGCAAGAGCATGAACTTCCCAAACAAGGTCATGCAGGGCGATTTCTTAAGCGAGCAGGACAAGAGCGACCTCCTTTTCGGTATCGCAAACGACATCGATTTCGTTGCGGCTTCATTTGTTTCCAGCAAAGAGGACATGATCGAAATGCGCGAATTCCTTGATGCCAACGGCGGCGAAAATATCGAGGTAATCGCAAAGATCGAGAACCGCGCGGGCGTCAACAACATCGACGAGATCTCCGAACACTGCGCAGGCATCATGATCGCGAGAGGCGACCTCGGTGTTGAGATCCCGTTCGTTGAGGTTCCGAGCGTGCAGAAGCAGCTCATCAAGCGCTGCAGGCTCTTAGGCCGCAGGGTCATCACCGCAACCGAGATGCTCGAGTCCATGATCACCAATCCCAGACCGACGAGAGCTGAGATCTCCGACGTCGCAAACGCAGTCTATGACGGTTCTTCAGCGATCATGCTCTCAGGCGAATCCGCCGCAGGCAAATACCCTGTCGAGGCAGTCAAGACAATGGCTGAGGTGGCTGAATATACCGAAAAGCACATCAACTACAAGGACCGTTTCTCCAGACAGGAATTCAAGATCCGCAACAATCTCGACGCTATCTCACACGCAACATGCCAGATGGCTATCGATGTAGGCGCAAAGGCTATCGTGGTTCACTCCAGGAGCGGTGTCACCGCAAGAATGGTCTCACGTTTCAGATGCCCTATCGATATCGTCGGAATGACCACATCAGAGCGTATCTGGAGAAGGCTCAACTTAAGCTGGGGCGTCATCCCGATACTTAACGAAGAGTTCAATTCCACGGACGTTATGTTCTATCACGGACTTAACGTAGCAAAGGATGTCCTTGATCTCAAGGATGGCGACAACGTCGTCATGACCGGCGGTCTTATCAACGGCAAGGCCGGCAACACAAACACCATCAAGGTTGAAACTGTAAACTGACTTAACTATTCGGAACGGGGGGATAACGGGTGACGGGCAGGCAGAAAGCTCTGTTCATTCTGAGAAAAGCGGTCGAGCTTCTTTTGACGCTCCTTCTCGTATCCCTGTTTACTTTTCTGGCATTCTCGGTAATACCCGGTGATACCGCGCGTGTCATGCTGGGTGCCAACGCAACGGAAGCACAGGTGGAAGCGCTCAGGACCGAACTTGGATTAGACCGCCCTATGCCGGTGCGCTATCTTTCGTGGCTCGGCGGCGCTTTTACGGGCAACCTCGGCAACTCAACACAGTTCAGGACAAGCGTCGCGGGACTGATAGTCAGCCGTCTTCCGGTCACGCTCGGCATGAGTATCCTCGCCTTTATCATGATAATCGCGATCTCGTATCCGCTTGCGGTGCTCTCGAGCAGAAAGCCCGGAAAGTTCACCGACCAGGTCTGTTCTGTCTTAGGACACGTCCTTTTCGCAATCCCGCCGTTCGTGCTGTCTTTGCTCCTTATCTATCTGTTCGGAAGCCTCTTCAGGAACTTCTCCGTAGGCAGCTATGTCGGCCCGAACGTCAATTTCAGTCTGTATCTTCAGAGCCTCCTGCTCCCCGCGTTCGCGATCGCGCTCCCGAAGATCGCCATGACCTTCAAGTTCTTAAGGTCATCCATCATCGAACAGAAGGCCTCCGATTATGTCGCCACGGCAAAAAGCCACGGCCTTTCCGACTTCAAGATACTTATGAGGCACATTCTCCCCAATTCGAACGTGTCCTCCATTACAGTTATTTCGATAGTCCTTTCCGACATTCTGGGAGGAAGCCTGATCGTTGAGCAGGTCTTCAACCTTCCCGGTCTGGGACGCCTTCTTCTGTCGGCAATCTC
>ODAI012650820.1_pt1 | contig 10676 bp, 6 predicted proteins | sample 1539321 | NCBI WGS metagenome assembly ODAI01 (sample SAMN02144231, study PRJEB22623) | gut metagenome | biome: sheep rumen | host: Ovis aries | place: New Zealand | reverse complement strand
TCACAAAAAAACCAGCTCTTGTGGTCAATACCTTCAAAGACGGCAAGCATTTCTGGGGAATAAATCAAAATAGTAATATGACCATAGACGCTATTATAGGAAATCCACCGTACCAAGTGATGGATGGCGGTAACAAAGTTAGTGCGACACCTGTCTATCAAAGATTTGTGGGACTTGCTAAACAAGCTAATCCCTCATATATATCTATGATTATGCCAGCCAAGTGGTATAATGGCGGTAAAGGTTTAGATGATTTCCGTTCGGATATGTTGAGCGATAAGTGCATTGCAAAACTTTTTGATTATGTAGATGGGCACGAGTGTTTTCCAACAGTGGATATAGCAGGAGGTGTATGTTATTTTTTGCGAGATAAAAAGTATAACGGTTTATGCAATGTTATCACTACGGTGAATGGACAGCGATTATACAATAAGCGTCAATTGAATAGTGAGGAAGTTTTCATTCGGCATATTGAAGAACTTGGTATTCTTGCTAAGGTAAAAGTCTCCAAAGCCTTTTTATCCGTCTTTTCTCGTAAACCATTTGGGCTCGCTACAGACGTAAAACCAACTCCCTCTGGTGACATTCAAATTCGATACAATGGAGGAATAGGCCCATTCAAAAGAAGTTTAGTTAGTACAAATTCTAATTTGATAGGAAAATGGAAAGTTATTTCGTCTTATTTGACAGCGGAACACGCTGGTGAAACTGATAGGAATGGGCAGAAACGTATTATCTCAACTCTCGAAATTCTAGCCCCTGAAACCGTGTGTTCAGAAACTTATCTGCTTTTGAGTGCTTTCGACACTGAGATGGAAGCGAAACACTACCTTGGATATATAAAGACAAAATTTGTTCGTGCTCTCATAGCCATGATAACAGCTACACAACACTTGTCACGAACTAACTTCCGCTATGTTCCTCTGCAAGACTTTTCTCGTTCATGGACAGATGACGACCTCTATACAAAGTACAAATTGTCGCAAGAAGAGATATCTTTTATTGAACGTACAATCAAGCCAATGGATTAATCCATCGGTTTGATTGCATTATCTATATAGGACATTTCCTGCTCTGTCAGTTCAAAATAAGCATAAAGGTTTTTATCATCCATTGCTCTGTTGAAGTCAACGAGTGGTACAAAACTAAATGTTTTGGAAGTCGCATCTTGGCTGGATTTTGCCAATCTATGCATAAATCGGGCAAATTTAGTTCTGAGGTAAGAACATAGATTGGAACATTGTAACTGAGACAAACCCTTACCCCCACCAATAACCAAATAGGATTCTGTGCATATTGTTTTCGGCTTTCCTATAAACGCATTCAGATTATCGTCAGGAAGTTCTGTTCCAATGTTATTAGCTCGTGGCATTATTACCTTCCACTCATCTATCCATTCTTTATGAACTTGTATCAAGTCCCTTTCAACATAGCCGATTTGCTTCCCTTTTCCATAGCAAACGATTGGATGAAGAAGACTGTCAGCAGAGGACCTAAAGTTAATATCGTTCACAAAATATCCCCTGAATCCAAATGGGCGAAGCGGAGAAATATACTCATCCATGAAGTTACTACATTTATTTCGTACCTTATTCAGAATTTCTATCGCTTCACTATCACGTACAAAAGTATCTACATTCTCAATACGCATAGGACGTAACTTTGATAAAGTCGCATTATCTGGGGTATGACTTACGATGTTCACAAGACTGTCTGTGTTATCATAAGACCTATCTCGAAGGAAGTAACAAATGCCCCCTCGAATGTTCGTCCCAGGGAATACTGTTTCAGGATTTGTAAAATCATCCAAACGCTTTATATGCCTATCTTGTAACATGGAAGCCCTGAACTCATCAAGTCCCCTTCCACCTGCATACCATCGTGCAGGCATTATCATTGTGACATAATGCGCTTTTAACTGAATTGCTGCATTTATGAACAAATGATAAACGGGGGAAGCACTTGCCTGTGCTCCTCCGTCTAACACTTGGTACGGTGGATTTCCTATAATAGCGTCTATGGTCATATTACTATTTTGATTTATTCCCCAGAAATGCTTGCCGTCTTTGAAGGTATTGACCACAAGAGCTGGTTTTTTTGTGATGTTTTCTATTAAATTCCTATAATACTTAGCATTGACATTAGTGTCACGGAAGCCTGCCAATGTTCGACGTGTGATACTTCGTGCCATTGGCGTTTTGCAGATAACAAGAATATTGTTTTCAATAGTCAAATCCCAAAGGTTCATGGCGAAGGCATGGCCTATCTCACCATATTTGGCTTTAGCAGCTTCCACTCGGGAGCGATATACGTTGTATGCAACATACAAGGGGTACAAACCGCTCTTTGAATTGATTTCAAGTATATGGCTTTCCGGACGGAACACATTCCGTGTCACGTCTCCACGATCCACGTAGCGAGGAACGTCGAGAACGTGTTTGAATTCCTCATCATAGAAACAGTAACCACCGAGACAGTCGCTCATATGCATGTTGACCACCCGCCACGGGGTAAGTACCGTTTCCTTGTCTGGATTGCGGAAAGTGTTGAAGATGCCGGCGATACGCTCAATGCGCTGCTCTATGGTGAACTTGTCTGCGGCACGAGCCATGGCACGTATACGCTTACCGGCTTCACGGAATACGTCAGGCTCGTAGAAACGTTTGAAGTTCTCAAAATCCTCTTTGGTCACGCCCTTGGGCATAAACTCCTCCCAAGACTGATCATCAATGAGAGTGGAGAAGTTGTCAAGAGTGATTTCTTCCTCTTCATTCGTGAGGTCAGCACCAAATATCAGCAATGGCATTCTAATGGAAATGCCACGGAGAATGCTGATGGCTTCCTTACGCTGGTTGGTTCGTTGTTTCAACTCATCGAGCCTGGCCTGTTCCTCGGGTGTCCGTTCTCGCTTGGGCTTCTTTTCCAGTCTTTCTTTTTCTTCGTATTCCTCGTTGGTAAAGCCTTGGTTGTTGATGTCGATGTCACCAGACCTGGCCATCGCCCTTGTCTTTCCAATCTTGCCTTTGAGGTCTTTGAAGGCTGCGAGGTCAATATCTGTGAGTTTAAGCAGTTCGTCATTGTACAACGCTCCGTCCTCGAAACCGCATTGAACCACCTTCTCTATCTGAGCCTTTTTCAGCTGCCCCATCATCGTCTTTACATCATAGGGCTTCATCTTACTGCCCTCAATGGAAATGATGGGACAGAAATTCAAGAAATCGCCAAGCACACGGCGGTCTTCATCCGTAGCCTTGCCTGCCTTAGCCGACACCTTTGCCACTTCTGCGAGTACGCGGAGTGTGCGGTCTGGTGCAAAGTCGAAGGCATAGCACTGTTCCTTCATCCTTCCCTTATGTGTGAACGGAGTCTGAACACGGAAAATGGTCTGCATATATTGGGCAGCAGAAGTGCTGTATGAGCCAGCCATCATGAAAACTGCAGTCCATGGCTTAATGCTGACACCCGTGGTCAATCTGCCACACGACAATGTGATAGTAAATGTCTGGTCTGGGTCGGCACCGATGGCCTTGTTGACCATCTTGAGGGCATCTGCGTTTTCCTCGTCCTCGTCACCATCGCCAGCGACATTGACAATATCAAAATTACCGAATACAGGGTGCTCTTTCAGCTTTGAACTCAAAGCACGTGCTGATTTCACTCCAGGAAGAACCCATAGTGTATGGCGGAATATCTTTCGATATTCGTCATTTGAATATGGGTATAGACTGTCCTCATCATCCTTGCAAAGCAGTGAAAGGAAATTATCTATATCCTTATCATGGATGAATGTCTCATCCTCTTTGGTTCGGAAGAACTCGCGGAAGTTGAATGCTTTTTCATCATCAGAATATTCGCTCATCAATGTACCGAGGTCGTAGGTATAGATATTGATAGCAGGAAGTGACTCATATGGGTTGGAATCACCCATGTGGAGCAAATCCCATTCGGCTTTCGCCTTTTGCTCCATCACATAGTCCCAGGTGAAAATCTCCTCTTCTGAATAATCGTCGAGAAGATTGAAAGGTGTTCCTGACAAACGAAGAACCTTGGTGTTCTCTCCTATCAATTCAGCAATCACAGCCTTACCAAGTTCGGTTTGAGTACCTTCATGTGCCTCGTCAACAATGAGGTAGTCCCAAATTGTGGTAAAGACCTCGTTGTTCTTGTCAAATTTACCTCCGACTTTCTCGGATCCACGCATATCTTGCATAGAGGCGAAATACACATACTTGTCACCTTTCTTGGCAAGCCGTTCAAGCGACTCAAAATCCTCTCCTTTTGTCCTTGACCCATAATGATAGTCAGGCCTGTCATAGAAGATTTTTCCGAAGTCCTCGAACCATCCTTCATCAACCACAGGCCTGTGTGTGATGATGATGGTTCGCTTCATTTCCATATCTTTGGCAACACGAAGAGCGCATAGCGTCTTGCCGAAACGCATCTTTGCATTCCAAAGCATTTGATTGTGGCGACGGAACTGTTTCTTTGTCTTCTCCACGGCTGCATCCTGTTCAGGTCGGAGAACAATGGGGTTTTGTGTCTTGCTCACATCACCAGGATGAAGGCTTGTATGCCCATGTTTTACGGCAGTAATGGCTTTCTTCACTGTTTCAAGGTCACAGCAATACCATTCGTTGGCACCCTTTACCGTGTCGAAGACTTTCTTCTTAACCCCGGAACGCTCCAAGACACTATGCACTTGCTTGTCGTTGAAAGAGCAAACCGTATGCCCCTTGATGAATATCGTCATCTCTGTGTACAACAGAGAATAGGCAATCCCTGCCGTCTTGGTATATTGGTCAATACGCTTTTGCGCTGATTTGTTAAGCGGCTCGCTATTTGGAGAGAGGAAATCTCCGTCTCCCTCGTCCAAAGTTGTCTCGCCGATTTTCAAGCAGTCTTTATGCCATTCATCGTTAATGGCAAAGACATAAATCAAGCGAGGCTTCAAGGATGACTCAAATGTTGCCATAGTATCTATTTCTTGATTAGGTCAATGAATCTGATTTTCCGGTTGTTCTCTCCGGTTTTTGGGTCTTTAAGTCCCCAGTCGCGTATCATACAATAAATGCCGTTGTGTCCCGTGAAGGTATCCTTTTTGCAGCCATCACAGTAAACGGTCTCTTCCACGTCGCCAAACAAGTCATGCTTTACGACTTTCACACCGTTTTTGCAACTGTCTGGGATGACTCCTTTCAAGCCATCCATCTGCCACACATTCCATGAAATGATGTAGGCTATGTAAAGGATGGATTTTTGCTGGGGCTCTTTGCCAAACTTTGCATGGTAGTATTCAATGAAGCTAATGAGCATTGCTTCACGAGCCAGGAGCAGGTTGTCACCTTGCCACTCGAAAGCATATATGTTCTTGTAAGCTTCCTGTGCCATTTCCAACCATTCGCTGCTTGTTGCCGTGTTCTCACTGATGACACGAAGTTTCCTGTCGAGCATCCCTATACGTTCTTGCAATGGTATGAATTCACCAGTGGTTGTGTCATAACGACTGACAATATACGGTGCCTCTCCGCAAGTTATCTCCATACGGGTTGCACGGACATAATTCTTCCAGGTTTTACCTTCAGGAAATTGTATTGGGCTTGTTATTGATTTCCATGTCTTTGTAGATGGGTCTTCAATGTTGAAAATGTCTTTCTGACCGAACCATGCTTCATCGACAAGATTATTCTGGGCATTACAAACCCATGATGGAGTGAATACTTCTGCCATGTCCTTTGTGCGGCCAATCTGTTCCTCCTTGGTTTTGAGGGCACGAGGACGTATCAACAGTCCATTTTCGCCAGTAATCCTGTCAACGGTAATAGCATCATGGTATTGGAATCCATCGCCTTTGTCAACGTAGCTATCAGTAGCCCAAAAGATATTCTTGTGGGTGGTATGGTCTTCCAACAACTTTTCCATAGCTTCCGGGTATCGTTGGAGGATCTCATTTTCGCTGATGTCGGCGTTGTAGTTCATAATAGATTTATGCGGCTGCAAAAATACGATTTATTTTCCTATTTTTACATTAATATAAAAAGAAAAACGCCAAAACCATGATATTATCGGCATTCCCGCCCATTTTATGATTGCCGTGAGATTCCTTCTCTTCTGTGAAGAAAAGTCATACTTAAATTTTAGTCTTTGTAAAGACCTTTTGATCATTACAAATATTTTAATCAAACAGTTTACATATACAACAATTTTTATTTGGTGGTTTCAGTAATTTTTTGTACATTTGCAGCAACTATTTAAATCTTACTGTTATGAGAACAGAAATTCATCTCGATTCGAAAACAAAAATGGAGTTTGTCAATGAACTCCAGGCCCGGGTGGTCCTGCCATCAGGCGACGCCTATATTGTTTCTTTTCCCTCCACTTTCAATTATTCGTCGGGTGGCCATTTCATCAAAGTGGCTGAAGCTGCCTTTGATTTTCAAATGGTCTATACAAGAATACCTATCGGCGATGCCATACGCAACATCAATGCTGATTTGTATCGTAGCGATTATGAGATGATTGTCCATGTAGCCGTGGATTTGGATAAAGGCGAAGAAAGAAAGAGAATCGGAAACAAAATCAAAGAACTCAGAAAGAAAAATAACGTCGATGCAAAGACATTGGCATCGAGGGTTGGTATCGATCCGTCCAATCTTAGCCGGATTGAGCAGGGGCATTATTCAGTGGGATTCGACATCCTTTCAAAAATCGCCAATTTCCTGGGGGCAAGAGTGGATATCGTTGAAGTGGAGCAGACAGTGAATAATAAACTATAAAGTGATTTCTGATTATGAATATCCTGTTTTCCTGGGCTGAGAAAGCTGATGGCAAGATAGTACATGTGGATGATGTGCCCAACGGACTAAAATGTGGATGCCATTGTCCACATTGTCACGAACAATTATTGGCTCGTCATGGAGAAATCAACGAACATGGTTTTGCTCATCACAGCAAAACGCGGAAAGCGACACTTAAAATCTGTTACATGGTAATTCTTTACAAATTGGCAGAACAGATTCTTCTTACCAAAAAGCAAATCCATGTTCCTTCTTATTATGGGATTTTCAAAGAGATGGACTTGGTGTTTGAGGATGTGAAAGTTGACAATCGTTATGAGCGAGAAGACAAACAGCCTGATGTTATTGCCACTACAAGCGACGGGAAAATGTATCTAATAGAATTTGTCTTCAAGTATAAAGTTCAACATAAGAACGCTATTGATTACAAGAACTTGACATGTCTTGAAGTGGACCTGTCTAACCAATCATTGGAATCCTTGGAAAAGTTTCTTATATCTTCATCAGAAGATAGGAAATGGTTGAATAATGAAAACTACTTCAATCGGATTGAAGAAACGTATCAAAAGCACGGTAAAAAAATCAGAGTTGTAGAGTTAAATACTTGCTTTGAATGTGGAATAAAGCATAGTTGCTGTGCTGTCGGCGGATCATATTCTCCGTTGACTATCGAAAATAGCGGAAAACGATACAGATTATGCAAAACTGAGCTATATGAAAAGGAATTAGCGTTATTCAAACAAGAACAAAAAAGAAAAGAACAGGAGCGGATTCGTCTTAATCAAATATTTGAAGAAAGAAAGAAACAGAGAGATATAAGAAGAGAAGCGGATACTATCCCCAGTAAACATCACAACATCGGAGAAACTATCCATGTCCATGAGACATCACCCAGTATTGCAGTTAAAGAACCTCATCCTACGGAGAAAGAAGATGCTGTTGTTCCAGAAATAGACGATAGCCCTAAAAGTTGCTTGGACTGTAAATCAAATCTAAAGTGGATGAATAAAAATGACGGATGGGCCCACTGTGGCTGCTATATAAGTATGGGATTGTCTCAAAAAAGAGTTGACCCACGCAGGGCAAATGATTGTGCCAATTATAGAAGAGGTAAATCGTGAAATCATTAAACTAAAAAAGAGGGAATAACGGAATATGATAAACATTGATGATTATAGCGAAATCAAAGAATGTGACTACAATGAAGAGCACTATTCTGTTCGAGACAACGGTTCCGTAATGCGTCATACCCGTGAGGGAAAACGTAAGAGAAAAGATGACGAAGTATGGTCTTTTGGCAAATTGGATAAACATTCAGGGTATCTGTTGCTTGGCGGTGAACGAGTGCATAGAATAGTTGCTTATGCATTTCACGGGGAACCACCAACAAAACAACATGTGGTTGATCATATAGATACGAATCGATTGAATAACCGACCTGAAAATCTTCGATGGTTAACTCGACTTGAAAATGTTTTGAGCAACCCAATAACCCGAGCAAGAATAGAGAATGTATGTGGCAGCATTGAAGCATTTTTAGCCGATCCTTCTATTTTACGTGGGCATGAGAAAATAGATAAAAATTTCTCTTGGATGCGACAAGTAACAAAGGAAGAAGCTCAACATTCTCTAGAAAGATTAACCGAATGGGCAAATCAACCGAATAGACAGAATCCATCGGGAACCGGATTAGGTGATTGGATTTTTCAAGAACCCAATGAACAAAGGAAAGATACCGGGTACCGATATGCTTATAATACCCCCTCTGTTCCACCAATAGAAAAATTGCCACCTATAGAGACCCAATCACTCACCCCTAATGCTATTCAACTGGATTGGAAACACCCAGTCGAATTCCCATGTTGCCCTACGAAATCTCCTGATAATAGTTTAGAGCAGTATATGGCTAATTTGGAAAAGGGAAAAACATTCAGCAAAAATGAGTATGGAGCATCAACCATTTTGGATTTTGGAATGTCCAACCCAAATCATTTATGGGTGATGAGTGAAATCAGTGTTGGCTTCAAAACACATGGCTTTACAAGGATAACCTATAAGAATGGTGTTTTCTATCATGAAAACATGGGTGTGTATGACTTTGCGGACGAACCAGAGGAATTGTTCAAAGATATTCTGTCAAATAAGAAAAATTGAAGGGTAACTTCACTGTCGGTATTTAGTCCGACTATTCCAATTGTAAAACGAACAATTCCGTTCCTTTTACATATTGTTGGATAAGATATACTCTGGCCGCACTTTCTCCGTGAGCCAGACTCCATTGTTGGAGAGGTAGAATTTGCAGCCATCGGCTAACATCTTCTGACAGTCAATCTTGATGACGAATGGTTTGCCGTGTCTGGATCCGACGTTGATGGCGGTCTCTTCATCCGGGGAGAGGTGGACATAAAGCCTTGTACCAGGTAATATGCCATTCTTGTAAATGGATTCAAGAAACTTCGTGGCGGTACCATGATATAGGATGTCCGGCGGCGTGGCTTCTTTCAGTTCCACATCGACGGGGATAGAGTGACCTTGTCGGGCACGAATCTTTCTTCCATCAAGACTATACTCATAGCGCTGCTTGTTGTTGGTGGCTACAATCTCATCAAGGAGGGAACGGTCATAGCCCAACTTGGCAAGCTCGTTGACTTGTCGCCAGCCGTGCTTGTCAATTCGGCCATCTTCAAACGCCTCTTTGTCGTGTCGGAGGAGGAAGGCCAAATGCTTACCCTTTCTTGTGATGTCGTTCTTAGCCATTGCATAGGCAAAGGTAAGATATAATTTTCACATTATCTATTTTGCCAAAATCATATTTATGTAAAATTGAAAAATAGTATTTTTACATTTTTTTTTTATATATTTTTATGGTGTCAGGTTGCCCATTCTGATGGGTATTATACTATAATAAGGTGTGTTATCGTAGTATTTTGTGATTTTAAAAAAATGTAGAAATACAAAAATTATTTTTTAGTAAAATGCTAAAATTGTATTATGTGTTTTTATAAAAATACTACTTTTTGAACTTTATTTTTCATATTTTACTAAAAAACTGCTGTAAAATTTGATGGTACAAATTTTATTTCTTACCTTTGCGATTGATTAAAAATGTCAGAGTTCCGCTGAGAGAAGATACCATCTTCTTTTCAAGCGAAGGCAGCAATTGACCTTGCTGTAATTGTTGGCCATCCCATCGGGATGTGTGATGAAAAGTACATCGTCAACGAATACTTGTTCTGGGGCCCGACTCCAAGTAATAAGTGGCCTACCAAAAATGGAGTATTTTTTCTTCCCCATGGTCTTTGTGGCCTTGACTTAGAACAAGAGTATTCGTTTATTTTTTCATCACAAACAATCTATGTATATGGTAATCACATTTGGTAATCAGAAAGGCGGGGTCGGAAAGACAACGCTTTGCACCCTGTTCGCCAGTTATTTGGCGGAGAAAGGGAAGAAGACGTTGGTGGTCGATTGCGACAACCAACAGACCATCTCCGAAAAGCGGAAGATGGATGAGAAGAAGTACCCTGACACCAAAATCCCCTACTTGGTCCAGGCTTTTGACATCGGCAATATGGATAACGTGAGTAAGATGATGCAAACCATCCAAAGCATGGATGGCACAGTGCTCATCGATTCTCCGGGCAACCTCACCCAACAAGGTCTGATTCCGATTTTCCTCAAATCAGACTATGTGGTGTGCCCTTTCCAGTATGAGCCTACCTCTATCAACTCCACAGTCACCTTCATCGTCTTCCTGATGAGACTGAGAGAGAAGTTTCCCAAGATGAAAGCGCAGCTGTTCTTTATCGTCAACAAGCATGACAAACGATATGGGAAGAAGCATGAGCTTGAACTATGGGCAAAGACCGAAGAGAGTTTTTC
>ODAI010906375.1_pt1 | contig 10676 bp, 9 predicted proteins | sample 1539321 | NCBI WGS metagenome assembly ODAI01 (sample SAMN02144231, study PRJEB22623) | gut metagenome | biome: sheep rumen | host: Ovis aries | place: New Zealand | reverse complement strand
TATCGGGAGTGATTCACGGACTCAAACAGGTATGTGAACTTTTTCACGCAAGGTTTCTGTTCGGGGATGTTTTATAGGAAAACGACAGCGATGAAGAATCTGATGAAATTGATCTGCGCGGCGCTGCTGGTGGCGGGGCTGTGCGCTTGTGAGAAGATCGATGTGGACAAGTTGGAAGGCACCTGGACCGAGCAGTATGATCCGGCGGTGTTTGCGATGGATGGTTCGGTGACGTACACCTTTGATGGGAACGGCCATTATCAGCTCCATGTTTATGCCCTGGGCTGTGAACCGCAAGACTATAACGGCGTTTATGTCGTTGACTTTATCAATAAGAATACAGTTACCTTCAATCCGCATATGTCGGACTTCAGCAGTGTCACCTATAAGCTTGTAAAATTGACATCAAAAGAGATGGAATGGCAAAAAGAGGGGACGACCTACTCTGTCGGAGGCTGGGGCGTCGATTATCGGCACTTTGTCAGGGTAAAGTGATTTCTTTCTCTTCTCTTCATACTCTTATGACAGAGCCGGTCCGATCTCACTGACACATGGCATCGGCTTGTTTTCCGCGCAATTTCCTGAGATTCGCTTCGGGAAGCAGGAACTTCTCCGGGTATGCCGCCACCGTTCCTGAATATTCCTCCTTCAGTGCCTCGAAAACCTGCAGTTGGTCGGACAGATCCGAGATCATCCGTTTTACCGCCACTTCTTTTTTACGGTAATCCAATGAGCAGACAATGACCGGCACTTCAGCGAGCCTCGCTATATGATAGAATCCCGGATTCCATTTGTCGGTTGGAGCGAGTTGTCCTTCCGGGCAGATTACCATATGCATCTTTTTTTCGGATCGGAGGTGTCGTACCGAATCATGTATGGCATCCTTCCCCTTCACGTTGACGGGGACGGCGTGGATGATCTTCATCAGAATCGTCATCGGGAAATGGAACAGGGTCGTGTCAGCCAGGATGAAAAAAGGAATCTTCAATACCCCAAGAGCGAGAAAGCCATAGAAGCCGTCCCAGTATGACGTATGTGGAGCGGCAACGATGACGCTCCTGTCCACGTCCGGGAAACTTCCCTTCACGCTCCATCCCAATATTTTAAGAAGAAACTTTCTCATGATGGTGTTTGCTCAACCCTTTCCCGGAAGCATTCCGGAAGGCGGGCACAAAATTACGAAATATAATCTTCACCCGATCATTATTTACAAAAGAGGGGCGGAGTCTCTTCCGTGAAGAAACCCCGCCCGAAGGAAATGTCTTTTATTGTATGTCAGTCTTTATAAAGGCCTTCCCTTGAAAGAAGGTGATTCAGATTCGCAAGACCGTAAGCGGTAACCGCCTGGACAACGGCTGAATGCTCCATGTATTCGGGAATGAGCTTGTCATAAAGGTCATCTTCCGTATGCCAAATGTCCCTGTATATGAAATCATATCCGAAGATGTCACTTTCGCTGAAGGATATCGCGGGCATTCCGTTCATCTGGAAATATGCATGGTCTGATCCTCCGGCCCTTGTCGGACGTGCTGCGGGTTCTCCGTTCCTTTTGTTGACCTTGAAAGGAATGGCGGGGTTGTAGTCGAAAAGCGGCTCGCACGCTTTCACGAAGTCATCATACATCGCCGGGGGAACGGTGATTGATGTGGCCGCGAGGGGACCTCCGTCCCTGTTGAAATAGTTCGATATCTTGTCCCAGGGGATCATCTTGCTCTCGACGAAGAACTTGGAACCGAGAAGGCCGTATTCCTCACCTGTCCATATGCAGAACATGATGGATCTTTTGGGTTTCGCACCGGCTGCGGCTAGAAGACGTGCGGCCTCCATTGTGACACACACTCCCTGTCCGTCATCGGTCGATCCTGTGGCGATGTCGTATGCGTCAAGATGGCTTCCCATCATCACGTACTCATCCGGATACTGGGTACCTCTGATTACACCCAGGATATTGTGGTATTTCATGGGACCACGGAAGAAGTGGTTCCTTATGTCGAATTCCAGCTGGAAGTCTTCCCTGTTCTGGGCTTTCTGCTTGATGATGGCGAACTGGTGCTCATCCAGAAGGATGTCGCATGCTTTGGGGAGAGAGTCCATCGTGAGGTTGAAGCACATTGCCCTGTTGTAGAGAACCTGCATGGGAAGTTTGGAAGGGCGGATGAATCCCAGTACTCCCGCATCCACCATCTGGCGATAAAACAGAACGGAACCTTCCTTGCCCTCCGCAAGTTGGGCAGCTCTTGTCGAGTCCGCCGCCGGGGAAGCGTCAATCGCAAGTCCGCTGGTCGCACCGGTCTCCAGTAGGACCCATGATCCCTTCAGGGCTCCTTTTATCCTGTCGAATTCCCTCTGGGTCTTGGGCTCGAGATACACTTTGCCTTTCTGCGGGCCACGGGTTCCGGCCGTATATGCCGGTGTTCCGAAATGCAGAGTGAAACCATCCTCGGAAAGAAGGCGTCCCGACCACGGGCCGCGGTCGAATCCTACACCGATCTCGACGGCCTCCTGGACGATGACTTCGAGGCCCCATGACTTGAACTGGTCGATCACCCATTCCTCGGCATGGTTCAGCATATGTGATCCCACGATTCTGCCGCCGATATTGCGGGCGATGTAATCAGCGTGCTCCATTGTCCGGTTGTCGGTGCGTCCAAGCTCGAGAACGGTCTTCGTTACCTTGTCCTGGGCGGAAAGTGACAGAGCCATCATGAGGACTGCCACAATTGATAAGAAAGTCTGTTTCATATGAACCTTTGTTAGTGTCTTCCCAAAGAAAGGGTTATTTTCCCGCATTTCCAAAAGAAAGCCCGTGTTCCGGTCATTCAGTGGCCTGGAGGCGGCCGAAAAACGGAGAAAGCGGAAGAGAGGGCATCTCTTCCGCCTTTGTCACCGGTAGTACCGGAGAAGCAAACCGGCTATTTTTTCTTCAGTCTCCCGCTCTTTTTCAATGCTTCATTGATGATCCATTGCAGCTGCCCGTTGGTGCTGCGGAACTCGTCCGCAGCCCAGCGTTCAATGGCCGCCATGGTTTCGGCATCGATTCGGAGCACGAAACTCTTCGTGGAGGATTCTTTACCGTTTTCCTTGGCCATATCAATAGATGCTTCCGGAGTTCACGACGGGCTGGGCCGGCTCGTCTCCGCAAAGGACAACGAGAAGGTTGCTGACCATCGCCGCTTTGCGCTCTTCGTCAAGGTCGACAACGCCTTCATCCTTCAATTTGTCAAGAGCCATTTTTACCATGCTGACGGCGCCGTCGACGATCTTTTCACGTGCGGCGATTATGGCGTCGGCCTGCTGACGGCGGAGCATGACGGCCGCGATTTCGGGAGCGTAGGCGAGGTAGTTGATTCTTGCTTCGGTCACATGGATTCCCGCCATAGCGAGACGCTCGTTGAGGGTTTTGACCAGCCTTTCGTTGATTTCCTCGGCGTTGCTCCGGAGGGTGAGTTCCTCCTTGGTGTCAGGATTGTCGTAGGCGTAGCAACCGGCTACTTGACGCAGGGCGGCGTCACTCTGGACTCTTACGAAGTTCTCGAAGGCGCTTGAAAGGTTTCTCGTGACACCTACCCTCATGTTGTTGGCTACCACAGGAGCGAGCGACTGGCTGTCGATCTCGAAGAGGGCCTTGTAGGTGTCCTCGAGTTTCCAAACGAGAACCATTCCGATGAGGACGGGGTTTCCGGCCTTGTCGTTGACCTTGATCGGTTCGGGGTTGAGGTTGCGGGCCCTCAGGGTTACGCTCTTTTTGCTCAGGAGCGGATTGACCCAATAGAACCCGGTCCTGAAGAAAGTTCCGCTGTACTTTCCGAAGAATACCAGGACCTTCGCTTCATTGGGCTCGAGTTTTATGAATCCGTTGCAGCACAGTCCGAAGACAAGCAGAAGTACTATTCCGATAGGGGCGGCCCAACCGAGACTGTCGGCAAGGATGAAGAAGTATATCGAGCATGCCAGAATGAGAAGGCACATCAGGAGTGCAAGAAAACCGTTCATGACGATTCCTTTGTATTCGAATTCCCTGTTTTCCATGGTGCGATAATTTAAAATAGTATCATTTTGATATCACAAAGATATATCGAAAAACGATAAATCCAAACTTTTTCCGAAAAAATCGTCATCTTTTTGTCCGTCAACCCGAAAAAGCGGGTAATTCTTGTGAAATCCACGCTCTTTCCATAACTTAGCATCTGTCCGGCCGCATCCGGATCCTTCAATGATAAACCGATCGACCAATGTGGAATATGGCACGCAAAGCGAAACTGTTTCTGGTATTTCTTCTGGGGTGCACCGCTCCGATATGGGCCCAATCCCAGAATTCCACCGTCAGCTATCTTGAAATCTACGATCTCGATAGCCGTGCTCACCGTGTGGTGAAGGAATTCCCCTTCGTTGTGGAAGCTCCCAACTGGACTCCCGACGGGAAGTGGCTTGTAGTCAACAAAGAAGGCAAGTTGTATAAAGTCGCCCCGGACGGTTCTTCCGATCTTCAGGAGATAGAAACGGGTGCTGTCACCCAATGCAACAACGACCATGTCGTTACCGCGGACGGAAAGTGGATCGGACTGAGCAGCAATGACCCCAATATCAGGGGATACAATTCCTATGTATATATAGTACCTTTCGGAGGAGGTGAGCCAAGGAAGATAACACCCGAAGGACCGAGCTACCTCCATGGCATAAGCCCTGACGGCAAGACAGCGGCATACTGTGCCTTCAGGGGCCCGAACAGGGAGCAGGATGTTTACATAATGCCTGTTAAGGGCGGCAAGGAAACCCGCCTTACGGATGCCCCGAGTCTTGATGACGGACCTGAATTCAGCCCCGACGGGAAATATATCTGGTTCAACAGCGTCAGGACCGGAAGAATGCAGGCCTGGAGGATGAAGGCGAACGGAAAGGAGCAGACGCAGATGACGTTCGACGAGAACATGAACTCCTGGTTCCCGCACATTTCCCCCGACGGCAAGAAAGTCGTCTATCTCGCCTACCACGATTACGAAATCGATCCGGGTTCGCACATCGCAAATCTCAATGTCCAGCTCAGGATGATTCCTTCGGAAGGAGGAGAGCCGGAGATTTTGGTGGAATTCTTCGGAGGCCAGGGCAGTCTCAACGTGAATTCCTGGAGTCCAGACAGCAGGAAATTCGCCTATGTGAGTTACCGTCTCGCGGAAGAGATGACCGCCCCCAAGAAGGAGATGGCGATACAGATGTATTCTCTCCGTACCCTGATCGGAACTCCCGAACTGTTCGCGAAGAACCATGAATACGTACTTTCCCGCCTCGTCCAGATGGGATTCACGGGAGCCGAACCGGCCAGTTACCAGAACGGGAAATTCTACGGAATGGAACCTTCCGCCTTCAGGAAACTTATGGATGAAGCCGGGTTGGATCTCATATCTTCGCATACGACCCGTTTCCTTTCCGCCGCCGAAAAGGAGAGCGGAGACTTCACCGAGGCCCTCAAGTGGTGGGATGAATGCATCGCCGCCCATAAGGCCGCCGGCATTCCGAGGCTTGTTATGTCAATGTCCCCTCCTATTTCCTCAGAGAAAGAACTTGAGGTCATGTCAAAGTACCTGGAAGCTATCGGGCAGAAATGCAAGGACAACGGTATCCGCTTCGGCTACCATAGTCATAGCCATGAGTTCAGAAAAGTCGAAAATACCACCATGATGGACTATTTCATGACGCACACTTCTCCGGAGAACGTGTTCTTCCAGATGGATGTATATTGGGCTGTCATGGCGGGAGTGAGTCCGGTCGAATACATGAAGAAGTATCCCGGCAGGTTCGAACTTCTCCACATCAAGGACAAGTATGAAATCGGACAGAGCGGCATGGTCGGGTTCGAGGCCATATTCAACAATTTCAAGGTGGCGGGAACAAAGGGCTACGTCGTTGAACTCGAGCAGGCGAGCACTCCCAATATCCTCAAGGGTGTAAGGGAGAGCGCACTGTATCTGAGGAACGCCCCTTACGTGAAGGCGTCGTATTCCGAATAATAATCCTGCAGGAGGAAAGGTCATGCGGAAAGGAAAGATCTTTTTTGTCGTTTCGGTTTCCCTGTTCATGGGAACCGCTCTCTTCGCCGGAGACGGAATCAAGGTCGAGGCCCCGGAATCCCCTTACGGATTCGAACCTCTTGTGATGCATGTTTTCCCCGAAAAGGATTTCCCCATAACGAAGTACGGAGCGAAAAGGGGGGATGTGAAAGCGACTTCCGCCGCATTCGCCAAAGCCATGGAAGCATGTTCCAAAGCGGGAGGAGGAAGGGTTGTCGTGCCCGAGGGCGAATGGCTAACCGGGCCGGTCCATTTCAGGAGCAACTGTAACCTTTATCTTTCGGAAGGGGCGGAGCTGGTTTTCGAGGATGACCCCGCCCTATATTATCCGGCGGTCAAGACCTCGTGGGAAGGGGCGGAGTGCATGAACCTCTCCCCTTTGCTTTATGCGTACGGTTGCGAAAACATCGCCATAACGGGGACCGGAACTTTGGCCCCCAAGATGGATTTCTGGAGAACGTGGTTCCCCCGTTCCGAATCCCATATCCAGGCGACACGCCAGCTCTATGCCATGTGCTCTACCCAGGTTCCGGCAGAAGACCGTCATATGGAGAGGGAAGGAGCTGCCATGCGTCCGCACCTTATCCATTTCAACCGCTGCACGAATGTCCAACTGGGCGGGTTCAGGATAAGGGAGAGCCCGTTCTGGACAATCCACGTCTTCCTGTGCAAGGACGTGTGGGTCCATGACCTCGACGTATATGCCCACGGCAACAACAATGACGGGATCGATCTTGAAATGACATCCCATGCGATAGTGGAGAGATGTTCCTTCGACCAGGGTGATGACGCCGTCGTCCTGAAAGCGGGACGCAACCAGGACGGGTGGGCGTTGGCCTCACCGACTGAAGACATCGTCATCCGCAATTGTGAAATCATCCAGGGGCATTGTCTTCTGGGCATCGGAAGCGAGATGTCCGCCGGTGTAAGACGCGTGTATATGCACGACTGCCATTCCGCGGACCAGGTTTACCGTCTTTTCTACATAAAGACCAACCACAGGAGGGGAGGTTTCATCGAGGATATTACGGTCGAGAGGGTTTCGGCCACAAAGATGCTGCGCCTTTTCGAGATAGATACCGATGTCCTGTATCAGTGGAGGGATATAGTTCCCACGTTCGAAACGAGGATAACCTCCATCAGGAACATAACCCTCCGCGGTGCGGAAGCCCTTCAGACGGAAGCCGTGTATGAACTTCGTGGAGATGAACGCAATCCCATAGACGGCATTGTGATAGAAGACATACACGTCGGGCGCCTTACCGGTTTTCACAACAACGTCGAAAACGTAAGGAACCTTTCCGTACGTAATATCGTCGTCGATAAAGTCGGAGAGGGTGAGGATGTTGAAACTTTGTCGGGTTTCGCCCCCGGCAGGTGATGATCATTCCTGTCCGGAAGAAAGGAAGGGCTGCTAGCTTCTTTGGAGAAATTGACAAAAGAAATATTGATTATGACATATTCTTTTGCGGACGAGTTGCTAATATTGCATTGTGAAATTGTATCTACGATAGAAAATGAAAAAAACCTTTCTTTTTGTGGTCCTTGCGGCCATTTTGATTTCTGCCGGGTTGGTGAGCACGGTATCGTGCGGCGGTGGCGCATCGTCAAAATCCGACACTCTCGTCATTAACACCACCGAATTCGCTGAGCATGTCAGAGGACACAGCGGTCCGACTCCTGTTGCCATAACGGTGGTCAAGGGTGTCATCACCAATATCGAAGCGCTCCCCAGTAGGGAGGGCCCCCGTTATCTCCAGATGATAAACGATGCCGGTTTCTTTACGAGGCTCAACGGAAAGACCCTCGAAGAGGCCAAGGCGGTTGAACTTGACGCTGTAGCAGGTGCTACAGTCTCCTCCAAGGCCTATATCGAGAACATAAAGCTCGGTCTTGAGGACGGCGGCGCTTACGAACGCAATGCTCCCAAGGTCATTACCGAAGCCAAAGTCGCTCAGGGAAAAGTGAAAGGTTCACGTCAGCATGGCATCGGAACCTTCATGGCCATTCCTTTCGCTGAGGCTCCCGTTGGGGATCTCCGTTGGAAGGCTCCTGTTCCCAAGAAAGCGTGGGATGGCGTTTTCGACGCAACGAAGACAGGTCCCATGCCCCCTCAGCAGACCCGTTCAATGCCCGGTCGCCCCGGACCGAATGTCAGCGAGGATTGCCTTTATGTCAATATCCAGACTCCGGCCGCTTCTTCCAAGGACAAGCTTCCTGTTCTCGTCTGGATCCATGGCGGCGGCTTCATTACCGGTGATGCGAATTCCAATGACGGAACATCGTTCGCCAAGCAGGGCATCGTATATGTGAGCCTGAGTTACCGTACCGGAGCTCTCGGTTTTTTGGCCCTTCCCGAACTCTCGGCTGAGAACGAAAGGGGAATCTCAGGAAACTACGGCCTTCTCGATATGATCGAAGGACTCAAATGGGTCAAAGAAAACATCAAGGCCTTCGGAGGAGATCCGACAAAGGTCACTATCATGGGTGAATCAGCCGGAGCGATAGCCGTGAGCATGCTTTGCGCATCTCCTCTCGCCAAAGGACTTTTCAGGGGCGCCATCTCCGAAAGCGGCGGATCATTCTGCCCCGTTGACAGCGTGCGTTTCGACAACAACGGAATCCGTGATGTCCCCGGAGCCGAAAAGTTCGGTGTAGATTTCATGCACAGGATCGGAGCGTCTTCACTGGCCGAACTCCGCCAGATGGATTGGAGCAAGTGGGTAGGTGATACCCCTTCCATCGGTGTCGGAGGATTCTGGCCGACCGTTGACGGATACGTGCTGCCCGATGACCAGTACAAGATGTATGAAGCAGGCAATTACAATGACGTCAATGTCCTTATCGGAACGAACTCCGACGAGGGCGCGATGTTCAGCCGTCCCACCCAGCTCGACAAATACGTTGCGGACATAAAGGCAGAGTACGGTCCCTTCGCAGACAGGATGCTCGAACTCTATCCCGCGACTACCGATGAGGAAACCTTCGGCGCCCTTTCGGACATCTTCCGTGAGACGGCGTTCTCATGGCCGACTTGGGCTTGGGCAAACCTCCAGAACAAGACCGGTAAGGGTAAAGTTTACCTGTATTATTTCGACCAGTTCAACGAGAACGGAGGAATGTTCGGAATGCCGGGCCGCAAGCCCCGCGGAGCCAACCACGCAAGTGAACTCTCGTATGTGTTCGCAAGTTCCTGGGGCCGTCCCTTCGAGGGTGGTGACAAGGCTGTCAGCGACGCGATGAACACTTATTGGGGCAACTTCGTGAAGACCGGAGATCCCAACGGTGAAGGTCTTGACAACTGGCCCGTCTACAAGGACGGTGAAAAGACCGTCATGTTCTTCAAGAACGGAACATCCCTCATCGAAACTCCCAACAAGCCGCAGCTCCAGTTGATGGAGGAATACTTCGCCTGGAAACGCAGTCTTCCCCGCGAGTAACTCCACTTTGTCGGCTTGGTCGTTAAGAATTGCCTCCGCTTCGGCGGGGGCTTTTTTGTCCGTCCACCGGAGAGAATCGGACAAGGTTTTCACGTCACGAATGCGGAAAAACCATATCTTTGTGCAGGCCCTGAGGATGCGGCCACAGCGGTTCAACATAATCTCAAGTACGGATGATGAGAGTAGGAATAATAGGCGCGGGACATATCGCCGAAAAGACGGCTTACACATTGCTCAGGATGTCTGACATGACGTGCGGGGCGGTTGCCTCACGGTCACTTGAAAAGGCGGAAGCCTTCGCCTCCAAATACTCCATACCGAAAGCTTACGGGTCATACGAAGAGCTTTTGGATGATCCGGAGGTGGACCTTGCGTATATCGCTCTACCGCATTCGCTGCATTTCGGGATCACGAAAAGGGCTCTTCTCAAAGGAAAACCCTGCCTTGTGGAGAAACCTTTCATGCTGAATGCCGCTCAGGCGAAGGAGATTTTCAGGATTTCCGAGGAGAAGGGAGTGTTTGTCGCGGAGGCCATATATACGAGGTATCTTCCCGCCGTCGGGATCATAAGGAGGGATATCGGGTCCGGGATAATCGGACAACCGAGGACGATTTCCGCCACTCTTTCGTATGAAATGTCAGCCAAGGAAAGGATCCTCAGCCCGGAACTGGGAGGAGGCGCTCTGCTGGATCTGGGGATCTACGGGATCAACTTCGTCCGGGCCTACAGCGACAGCCCGATCGTGAAGGTGTCATCCTTGTGTACGAAGTTTCCGACGGGACCTGACATGTCGGACTCCATTTCATTCGCATTGGAAGACGGAACTGTGGCCAATGTGCTGACGTCAGCCGTATGCCAGGGCGACAATGTCGGCGTCATAGCCGGAACCAAGGCCAATCTCTGGATAGACGATGTGAACAATCCCAAGCTCATAAGGATATACGCAAAGCATCACGAACTCCTTGATGAGCATACCGTACCTTCGCAGATCTCGGGATTCGAATATGAACTGAGGGCATGCAAAGATGCGATTTCGGAAGGGAAGACGGAACCCTCCCAGATGCCCCACAAGGAAACTCTCAACGTCATGGAGATCATGGATTCCCTTCGGAAAGAATGGGGAGTCGCGTTCCCGGGAGAATGATTTCCGAAAGGATGGATCTTTTGTCG
>ODAI013994869.1_pt1 | contig 10677 bp, 6 predicted proteins | sample 1539321 | NCBI WGS metagenome assembly ODAI01 (sample SAMN02144231, study PRJEB22623) | gut metagenome | biome: sheep rumen | host: Ovis aries | place: New Zealand | reverse complement strand
TGCGGCAACAATCTGCCGCAAATCCAGTACTTCCATAAATCCTCCTTTGTGGGCCTCAAGGTTGGTCTTTTGCCGGACCAGCTTGGTTCTGGCCCCAATTTGACTTAACTGTCGCTGCGCGACAGGGCCTTTCCTTCAGAAGCCGAAGTTTGGTCTTCCGGCCCCGTTGCTTTCCGGTGTTTATCGTTATAAGCTGCCGCAGTGCGGCACTTGACCCGTCAGGCTTCCGTTTCAGAAGCCTGACGGGGTGGATCATTTCTTACAGTTCATCGTTGGCGGAATCGTCCTCCACATGAACAACGGCCTCAGGCACCTCGGTGCCGTCGTTATTGTCTGCCCCTTCATCCGGATTCTGTTCCGGTGATTCTTCAGAGGAATCCTCCTCCAGCTCCGCGTCCTCCGGCTCCTGCTCGGTGGCCGTGACAGAGACAATCTTGCTTCCCTCATCCAGGCGCATCAGGCGGACACCCTTGGTGACACGGCCGACGACGGAAATGGAATCCAGCGGAATCCGGATGATGGTGCCCTCGTTGGTAATGAGCATCAGGTCAAGACCGGCGGGCAACACCATCATGGAGACGATGGGACCGGTTTCATCCGTGATGTTCATGGCCTTGATGCCTTTTCCGGCACGGCTCTGTTCACGGTACTGATCAATCGCCGTCCGCTTTCCGAAGCCGTTTTCCGTGATGGTGAGAACGGTCGCATCCTCGCGGATCTTATCAAGGGAGACGACCTGATCCCCCTCATCGATCCGCATGGAACGAACGCCCATCGCCTGACGGCCCATGATGCGGACATCTTCCTCGTCAAAGCGAATCGCTTTTCCGTTCCGGGTTGCGATCATCAGCTGATCTCCGCCGCGGGTCAGTTCAATGCCGGCCATTTCATCATTTTCATCCAGGTTGATGGCAATCAGGCCGGTTTTCCGGAGATTGTCAAAATCGGACAGCATGCAGCGCTTGATCTTTCCTGCCCGGGTGACCATGACAAGGGTGTATCCGTCATGGTCGCGGGGAAGCGGAATCATGGCGGTGACCTTTTCCCCGCCGTCCAGCTGCAGAATATTGACGATGGCCGTCCCCTTTGCGATTCTTCCGGCTTCCGGAATCTCATAGCCTTTCAGCTTATAGACGCGGCCGCGGCTGGTGAAGAAGAGAATCTCATCATGCGTCGAACAGGCAAGGACACGTTCGGCAAAGTCCTCTTCCTTCGCCGTCAGCGCCGTAATGCCCTTTCCTCCGCGCCGCTGACTGCGGTAGGCATCCGTGCCGATGCGCTTGATATAGCCCATGTGTGTGAAGGTGATGACGATCTTCTCTTCCTGAATCAGATCCTCCGGATCGATTTCCCCTTCCATGGCACTGAAGCTGGTGCGCCGCTCGTCTGCATACTTTTCCTTAATCGCCAGAATTTCTTCCCGAATGATGTTCAGAACCATCTTCTCATCGGCCAGTACGGCCCGCAGATAGGCGATGGTCTTTTCCAGTTCGGCATATTCTTCCTGAAGACGTTCCCGTTCCAGTCCGGTAAGACGGGCAAGACGCATGTCAAGGATTGCCTGTGCCTGACGATCCGAGAGACTGAAGCGGGACATCAGCTGTTCCTTGGCGACCTGTGTATTCGGACTGTTCCTGATGATCTGGACGATCTCGTCGATGTTGTCAAGGGCAATCAGCAAACCTTCAAGGATATGCGCCCTGGCTTCCGCTTTGTCCAGATCATATCTGGTTCTGCGGACAATGACATCCTTCTGATGCTCCAGGTAGTAATAGATCATCTCCCGAAGCGTCAGAACCTTGGGCTCGCCGTCAACCAAGGCCAGCATAATGGCGCCGAAGGTATCCTGAAGCTGTGTATGCTTATACAGATAATTCAGGACGACAATGGCACTGACATCCTTCTTGAGTTCGATGACAATGCGCATTCCTTCGCGGTCGGACTCATCACGGATATCGGAGATGCCCTCAATTCGTTTTTCATGAACAAGACCGGCGATTTTCTCGACGAGCTGTGCCTTGTTGACCATATACGGCAGTTCAGTCACAACGATGCGCTGCCTGCCGGCATTCATCGGCTCCACTTCCGTTTTGGCACGGACCAGAATCCGGCCGCGGCCGGTGGTATAGGTATCAAAGATGCCCTTTTTGCCGAGAATAATACCGCCGCCCGGGAAATCCGGTCCCTTGATGACCGTCATCAGCTCCTGATTGGTTACCTCGGCGTTGTCAATCATCATGACGACGCCGTCGATCACCTCGCCGAGATTATGCGGCGGAATGTTGGTGGCCATGCCAACGGCAATGCCGTTGGAGCCGTTTACCAGCAGGTTCGGGAACCGGCACGGCAGCACGGTGGGCTGCATCAGGGTTTCATCGAAGTTCGGATAGAAATCAACGGTTTCCTTGTCGATATCCGCCAGGAGTTCCAAGTTGATTTTGCTCATTCTGGCTTCAGTATAACGCATGGCAGCGGCTCCGTCGCCGTCAATGGAACCGAAATTTCCCTGTCCGTCAACCAGCGGATAGCGCGTGGCAAAATCCTGTGCCAGACGGACCAGTGCACCGTAGACGGAGGAATCTCCGTGAGGATGATATTTACCCAGAACATCACCGACAATACGCGCGCATTTTCTGTACGGCTTGTCGGGGGGAACACCCAGTTCATGCATGGCGTACAGAATCCGCCGGTGAACCGGCTTGAGACCATCACGCACATCCGGGAGCGCACGGGTAATGATGACCGCCATGGCATAGGAAATGAAGGATTTCTTCATTTCATGCTCAAGCTCTATGGGATGAAGACGATCGAGATCGGTTGTATTGCCAGGTACATGATCGCTAAAATCCATTCTGTTTTCCCTTTCGGGCTTCTATTTATCCGCTGCCCTGGCGCGTTCGCAGGACAATGGATAAACTGACGCAATTTGTCAGGCCCTCTCCTTTCTCAGACGTCCAGATCAAGCACCAGCTTGCTGTTTTCTGTAATAAATTCCCGACGGGGTTCAACATCCTCTCCCATCAGAAGACTCATGATTTCATCGGCAGCAATGGCATCCTCTACGGAAACACGCATCATGGAGCGCTTGCTAGGATCCATGGTTGTGGTCCAGAGCTGTTCCGCGCTCATTTCTCCCAGTCCTTTATATCGCTGAATGTCCGGCTTTTTATCCCGTCCGATTTCATCAAGCGCTTTCTGCAGGGCCTCATCGTCATAGCAGTACTGTTCCTGCTTCTGATAGGTCACTTTGTACAAGGGCGGCTGCGCGGCATAGACATGTCCCTGCTCAATCAGGGGCTTCATATACCGATAGAAGAAGGTCAGCAGAAGGATGCGGATATGAGAACCGTCCACATCGGCATCCGTCATACAGACAATGCGGTCATAGCGCAGCTTCGAAATATCGAATTCATCCCCGACGCCGCAACCGAAAGCGGTGATCATGGCCTTGATTTCATCGTTGGCCAGCACCTTGTCAAGGCGGGTCTTTTCCACATTCAGGATCTTTCCGCGAAGAGGAAGGATGGCCTGGAAATGCCGGTCACGTCCCATTTTCGCACTGCCGCCTGCGGAATCGCCCTCAACGAGGAAAATCTCGCATCTGGACGGGTCACGCTCCGAGCAGTCCGCCAGTTTTCCGGGAAGGCTGGCAGATTCAAGCACCGTCTTCCGTCGGGTCAGCTCGCGGGCTTTTCTTGCAGCCTCACGTGCACGGCTTGCCGCCAGACAGCGGTCCAGAATCGCTTTTGCGATGGTCGGATTTTCTTCCAGATAATCTTTCAGCTGTTTGCCGACAAGGCCGTTAACGGCGGTGCGTGCATCGCTGTTTCCAAGCTTGGATTTCGTCTGGCTTTCAAACTGCGGATCTTCCAGCTTGACGGAGACAATGGCTGCCAGTCCCTCACGGGTATCCTCGCCAGTCAGATTGGTATCGGAGGCTTTCAGGATGTTATGACTGCGTCCATAGTCGTTGATGACGCGCGTCAGAGCAGTACAGAAACCGGCCAAATGCGTTCCGCCGTCCGGCGTATGGATGTTGTTGACGAAGGAGAACACATTTTCGTTAAAGGAGTCATTGTACTGCATGGCAACCTCGACGGTGGTCGTCCCGATCATGCCGCCGAGGAAAATCGGTTCAGGGAAAAGAACCTGTTTGTTTTTGTTGATATAGCGGACAAATTCGCGGATACCGCCTTCGTAATGGAAAACCCGCTCCTGTTCGCTCTCCCCCCGTTTGTCCCTGAAAATGATCTTGAGACCGGCATTGAGAAAAGCCATTTCACGGAAACGGTTTTTCAGGGTATCGAATTTGAAATCACCGGTTTCAAAAATGCCCTCGGCATCCCCGGTGGATTTTACATCCGGAAGAAACGTAATGGTGGTTCCGGTACGCTCCGTTTCCCCGATGACGCGAAGATCGTACAGATACTTTCCGCGCGCGTATTCCTGCTGGTAGATCTTTCCCTCCGTATAAACCTGAACCGTCAGATGCTTTGAGAGCGCATTTACGACGGAGGCACCGACCCCATGAAGACCTCCGGATACCTTATAGCCGCTGCCGCCGAACTTGCCGCCGGCATGGAGAACGGTCAGGCAAACCTCAACCGCCGGGCGTCCTTTCTGGGGATGGATGCCTACCGGAAAGCCGCGGCCGTTATCCTCCACGGTGCAGGAACCGTCCTTGTTCAGTGTAACGGTAATCTCCGTGCAAAAGCCGGCCAGTGCCTCATCGACGGCATTATCCACAATTTCATAAACCAGATGGTGCAGACCCCGCTCATCGGTGGAACCAATGTACATTCCCGGACGCTTGCGCACCGCTTCAAGTCCCTCAAGAACCTGAATCTGGCTCTCATCATAGGTTCCCACGTGAGTTTCTTCTGAATTTTCCGGTAAAATGACAACTTCCTGATCTTCCATGTGCATTAATTCCTTTCCAGAACTTCTCGAGATTCAACTGTCTGCTGGCAGGCATCAAGGTCACGGAATCTCCGTGAGCGTGTTCTCTGCGCCAGAGTCTGAGAACTGATCTGTGTCAGATAAATTCTCGGATTCTCTGTAACACCGCCTGCTTTTCTCGCCCCTGCGCAGACGACTGCACTCTTTGCAGACACGTCCTGGCGGGCAAGAACGCGGTTCTGTTTTCGGATTTCCCGAAGCATTGACCCGGAAATGCGGCTGTCGGCTCTGGTCATATCCAGAACAACGACAATTTCCTCCGTATCGACGGAAACATTCTCCCCGAGGTGCAGAATCACAGATTTCTCACGCTCCTACAAGTTCTTAAACACTGCATTCTATCTGAAACATTATACCAAAAAACAGAAAAAATATCAAATTTTAAGCACAGGAGACCTCCCCAAAGATGATAAAAATAATCAAAATTGTTTTCAGGGAAATTTAGGCAACATTGCAGTAAATTAACGAAATCAGGGTACGTTGTTGCTCTGCATAGGTTAAAATTATCGCAATATGCACAAAAAGTCAGGGCTGGCCCTTTTGCCCGGCCAGTCCCGACTTTTCTGTTTGAAAGATGAAGCAAAATGCCTGTTACCGCAGTGTCCGAAGCATGATTCCAATCAGGTGGGCGGCTGTATCCAGATTGCCGCCGTAGGAGACGATGGCCAGGACCGATTTTTCCGGATTGCACAGGTATTTGCTGAAACCGGTCAGAGAATCTGCCGGAATGGCATACAGACCGGTCTGTCCGTTTGAATCGGCTGCATAGCCGGCGGTGAGATCGATGTCGCCCGGATCGATGATGCCGCTTTCAATGTACGGCGTCAGTTCCACGTATACCTGCTCTGCCCCTTCCTCACTCATCAGATTGCGGAATTCCGCCTCCGGCATCAGAAAAACATCTCCCTGATGTGCCGCAATATACGTCATATACTGCATGCGCACATACACGTCATCCCCCAGGAGGTTGATGTTCATGGAGGTCAGTTCCTCCTGCTCCGGGCATTCCGCCTGCAGAAGCGGCCATAAATCCCGCTGCAGCGCTTCCGTATCGCAGTAACCGTTCAGGATATACAGTTCGGTCTTTTTATCCTCCGGCGACCGGTAAGCCGTCATATCAAAGGCCAGGGAGACGCCGAACAGGCTCAGCGTGAGCGCAAGCGCATACTTCCACCAGCTGTACAGAAAATGTGTTTTTAACTGTTTTTTGTAATCGATTTTCGACATAATCCGCCTCATTCATAGAATTTCTTGCCGCCTATTTTAGCAGATGGGCATAGGAAATGACAAGACCAAAGGTGACGCGGAGGATCATAGAAAAACCGCGGAGCCGGAAGGCTCCGCGGCAGGGATCCGTTATTCATCATAGGCGACCGCACGGTCAAACAGCTTTTCTGTTTCCGCAGTGGGTGCGGGACCCAGTTTTGAAACGAGAATGGCGACGATTCCGCCGATGATAAATCCGGGAACGATCTCATAGATGCCCGTACCGGCAAGGAAGGTAAGCCAGAGAATGTCAACCGCAGCACCGACGATAATTCCGGCAGCGGCGCCCTGATAGGTAAACTTTCTCCAGAACAGGCTCAGCAGAATGGCCGGACCAAAGGCAGCACCGAAAACGCCCCATGCGTTTGAAACCAGGCTCATGATGGAACCGGCATTGGGATTGGAGGCGATCACCAGCGCAACGATGGCGATGACGGCAACGATGATTCGGCTGCTCCACAGCATTTCCTTATCGGTGGTCTGTCCTTTGCGGATGATGGGCTTGTAGACATCATTGGCAAAGGCAGAGGCGGCCGAGAGAAGCTGGGAATCCGCCGTTGACATGGCAGCGGCAAGGATGGCGGAGAGAAGCAGGCCGGAAAGAACCGCCGGGAACAGCATGCGCACCATGCGGATAAAGACAAGGGAATTGGCTTCCGTTGCCTGATCATAGCCAAGATACAGACGGCCGATGATGCCGACGATGACGGAGAAAAAGATAATCAGGGTTGTCCAGGTAATGCCGATGGCGGCAGACTTGCGGATGGATTTCTGGGATTCCACGGACATGAAGCGGATGATGATATGCGGCATGCCAAAGTAGCCGAGGCCCCATCCGAAGCCGGAAACGACATCCTTCCAGTTGTTGAATGCGTGGAAATAGCCGGGAGTTTCCCCGACGATCTGCGCGTTCATGGCACTGATATCGCCCAGCTTTGAGGCGGCAATGACCGGAACCAGGAACAGGGCGCCGAGCATCAGGAGACCCTGGAAGAAGTCTGTCCAGCAGACGGCGGAAAAACCGCCCAGGAACGTATAGCCGATAATAATGACGGCGGCCAGATACATGGCCTGTGTGGCATCCATTCCGATAACGGTGTTAAACAGCGTTCCGCAGGCCTTGATGGAGGAGGCCGAATAAATGGTATAGGCAAACAGGAAGATCAGTGCGCAGGCAATCTGCAGCACATAGGATTTGGAAAGAAAACGGTTGGTCAGATACTGCGGAATGGTGATGGAGTCATTGGCCACGATGGAAAAGCGGCGCAGCCTGGGCGCCTCAATGATCCAGGCAATGGCATAGCCGATGGCAAGGCCCACGCCGATCCAGATCTGTCCCAGTCCGAGTGCATACACCGAGGCCGGCAGTCCCATCAGAACCCAGGCGCTCATATCGGATGCGCCGGCAGAAAGAGCCGAAACCCACGGACCCATTTGTCGGCCGCCCAGGAAAAAGACCTTTTCATCGGCATTCTTGTTTTTCAGGAAGAAGTAGATGCCGATGCTCAGCATAAAGACCAGATAAAGAATAAAGATGATGGTTTCCGTTACATTCACGTTAAAAAGGCCTCCTTTTGCAGGCCTCCTCATGTTCGTTTGCCGGAGTGGCTTGTCTGAGGCCTGGATTTGACGAACTGTCGCTGTGCGACAGTGCTACTCCTTTGCAGGCCTCAGCATTGGTCATTTTCCGGAGCAGCATTGCCTGAGGCCTGGATGACAACTGCCGCATTTGCGGCAGGACTGCTCCGTTCTTTTCGTAACGGGCGTCATTATAGCAAAAACAGGGACTGTACGTAAATACAGAATGCAGTACAGAAAAAAGTCTGAACTGCATTCTGGTTTTTATCGGATAAACCCTTTATTTACTTATCTTTTCTGGCTGTACAGATAATAGACGAATGTTGGAATTTTTTCCGAAATTATTTTTTTCGATACCCTTCAAGCAGCTTCGGCATCTGGTTTTCCGCCATCTGGGCAAGCGAATAGGCGCCGTTATTCAGACACCATTCGTACATCATGCCCCGTTCCAGCATGGCGTATCCGGTGACGATTTCATTTGCGCTCACATCGCTGCGAAGATCCCCCTGTTCCTGTCCCCTGCGCACAATCTGATGCAGCAGTTTGAAATACGTCCTGTTCCGGTCCAGCAGGTGGCGTTCGCCGTGTGTGACCAGCTGCGAGGAGAGCAGCCTTGAGAGCAGTTCCAGCGGCACGCTGGCATCAATCAGGGCAAACAGTTCCCTGTTCAGGAACAGCAGCGTCTCCAAGGCCGGCTTTTCCTCTTTCATCTCATCAATCAGGGATTCATACTTTTCATCAAAGATGACGGAAAGCGTACTGAGCAGGTCGTCTTTTCCGTTGAAATAATGATAGAAAGAGCCTTTGGATGTGCCGGATTCGAAAATAATATCCTCTATCGTTGTCTCATCATAGCCCTGATCGTAAAACAGCTTCCATGCGGCCGAGACGATTTTTCCCCGTGTATTTCTGCTTTTTTTCGGCATCGTTGTTCCTCCGACAGACCGATCGTTCTGATTCCGTGTGAAACGGAAAGATTCCCCCATGTGCAATCCTGATTCCCATTATACACAAGGGACTTAAAAATACAACCGGTCAAAAAAAAGAACCGGCATGGCCGGTTCAAAAGGTTCAGACCCCGGAGATTATATTCCGGTAAAGACAAACGGGACGTGGGTTCCCATCACGAGAGAGGAAAGACTGACGAAAAACAGAATGAACTGCAGGATATTCCCCAGAGTCACCAGAAGATCCCCCGTTTTATCGCTCATCCCCAGCAGCTTTTCCTTTGAACGGATAAAGAGCGGCGTAGCGGCAAGCAGGCCGAATAACAACACCAGGGCATATTCGCGAAGCAGGAAAAACAGTTCCGGATTTCCCCATGGATTGCCGTCAAGGGCAAACATTTCCCGGATATACCCGATGCCGGCAGAAAAAGACTCCGAACGGAAAAATACCCAGCCTAACAGAATAAACAGGAGGGTCAGTATTCGGTACAGGACACGAAGAGGCGCAGGCCAGGCATCTGAATCCTTGCGGATGCGCGTCTGGGATTCAAAGACGACCGCCAGACCATTTAAGATCCCCCAGAAAATAAAGGTCAGTCCGCTTCCATGCAGGAGACCGATCAGAAACCAGACGAGCATCAGATTGAGTATGTGCCGGAACTGATTGACCCGTGAACCGCCCAGCGGAATATAGACATAGTCCCGCATCCAGGAACCGAGAGAAAGATGCCACCTGTTCCAGACATCGGAAACAGTTCGGCCCCAGTAAGGATAATTGAAGTTTTCGCTGAGACGGAAGCCGAACATCTTGCCAAGGCCCAGGGCCATATCCGTATAGCCGCTGAAGTCAAAATAGATCTGGAGGGCAAAGCTGACAATGCCAAGCCACGCGGTTCCAGCGCTTCTTGAAGGCATTTGGAAGATCTGGTCGGTCAGCCGGGCCAGAATATCGGCCAGAAGCACTTTTTTATTAAATCCGACGATGAAGCGGATAATCCCTTTTGAAAATGCCCGGAGTGTGATATGCCTGTTTTCAAGCTGATCCCTGAAAGCCGTATAATGGGTCAGGGGGCCTGCGGGCATCTGCGGGAAAAAGGAAAGATACAGGGCGAAGGAAACCGGATGGGTCTGGGCCGGTGTTCCCCGGAACACGTCCAGAAGATAGCCGATGGTTCGAAGCGTCAGGAAAGACAGGCCAAGAGGTGCTTTTACGGCAAGAGTGTCATTGAGCAGCCATTCACCGTGTACGGGGATAATCTGCCGCAGGAACAGCACATACTTGAAAAGCAGCAGGATGCCGGCATTCAGTGCGATTCCCAGCAGGAGAAACAGGATTTTTGAACTTTTTTTCTGCAGTTCCTCAAGGCGCATTCCAAGGAAATAATTAAACAGAATGGAAAACAGGATCAGCGGGATATACTGCAGATTGCCCCAGGCATAGAAGAAGAGACTGGCCAGTACCAGCCAGGCGTTGCGGGCCCTGACGGGCAGAAAATAATAAACGCAGAGCGTGACCGGCAGAAAAAGGAACAGAAATTCCATACTGACAAGCAGCATTTATTCCACCTCCCTGACCGTCAGGCCGCTGTAAACGGCGGAGATGCCGGCGGTTTTTCCGGCTATTCCGCTATAAAACTGCAGTGTAACCTGTTCATTATCCGGGAGATGATCCGGCACCCGGAAACGCCATTTTTCGCCGTACCGGTTCGCCAGATTCACATCGGCGACCGTATAACAGACCATTTTGTTGAGCCCCGGACTGTACACACCGATGCTGACGCCATCCGAAACCCCTTTTGAGATATGGATGCCCTCAATGGTGACTTCATAGGTTTTCCCCGGCTCAAGGGTCAGGGGAAACGTTCCAAACCGCCGGTTGCTCTCCGTTGCCTCAATGTTCAGCGTGGCATGATCTACGAGAGGCTTT
>ODAI012059081.1_pt1 | contig 10677 bp, 11 predicted proteins | sample 1539321 | NCBI WGS metagenome assembly ODAI01 (sample SAMN02144231, study PRJEB22623) | gut metagenome | biome: sheep rumen | host: Ovis aries | place: New Zealand | reverse complement strand
CTTGCAGCATACGTCCCTGCCGGACTTGGCTCACTGACCGCACTGATAAAGAAGCGTTTTCCCCGTGTTAAGTCTCCCGGAAACCTGTGGGCGCTGCCTCTGCTGGCGGTTTGCCTTGCCGGATGCTTTCTTGCAAGTCCAAACGTTTACCTGATGAAGTACAGCCGGGTGGATATGCCTCAGTACCGCTTTGCTCAAGTCATAAACAGCACCAGCGACGGAAAAATACTCAACTACGGCTTCCTGGACGGCGGATTCTATCTTGCCGCTGACTCCCAGCCTGACCAGCCCTATTTCTGCTGCAATAACACAGGTCTGGAGGATATGATAAAAGGTCAGAAGGAATACGCAGATTCCGGAAAGCCTGACTTCATAATCACCCGGAGCTACTCTATGCAGAAGGAGGAATTCCCTATGTACCGCTGTATCGGGGAGATGTCCTTCCCCTACTGCGGCCGCCTCCCCACATATTACCTCTATGCCCGGCTCGACATCGCTGACTCTGCGGAGTTGAACTGGGACAAATACAACTAACAAATTGTTGACATATAGGCAAAAAAATACTATAATTGTAATATATGCATCCGCAAATAAATGAAAGGACACATTCTATGGAAATCTACAAGATCAAACTGGGCAAGGCCATGTGCGCTGTCGATTTAGGCGACGGCAGCGAGCGTGGAGAATATGTTGACCAGGACTACATCCTCAGCAAGCTCGGACGCCCTCACAGGAGCATCAGCCTGATGTACTGCTACTACCCTCTCGACAAGCAGTGGCCTGCACGTATCTCCGAGGCAATGAAAGATGCCAATGTCTCATTCCAGTGGGACTACCCCTATGATGACTACTTCACCTATAAGGGCGGACTTGGCGGAACTCTCGACGACGAACCCTTCACCTGTATGCGTGACGTAAGACGTCACGGACAGGACGTCACACTTACACTCACTATCGACCCTGTCGTATCTGACGAGCACCTTGCGGCTATCGGTGACGACCTCCGCACCTTCGGAAGAGAATTCCTCCGCATAAATCACGAGGCCACCGGAAACTGGTTCTCATTCAACAAGAGAGCCACCTATCAGGAGGTCGCAGACTTCTACTGCCGTGCCTCCCGGATAATAAAGGAACACGCTCCTAATGTGCAGACTATCCTCTGCATAGGCGGCGTTGAGAACCCTGAGACCGGCGAGATAGAGAAGGAAAAGGAATTCTCTCAGGCTGTACGTGAAACTGATATATGGTCAGTAGACAAGTATATGGCACTCCACTGGGGCTGGCCCTATGACGTTGCCGAGCCCGGCGGAAATTCACACAGCCGCAGCTCCGTCAAGCAGACCTACGAGAACACCAAGCTCAGCTATGAGCGGTTCAAGTATATAAACGGCGGTGTTGAAAAGCCAATGGTAATGTCCGAATTCAATGCCGACGGCGACGTTACCGGAGCCTACGACCAGGCTGAAATGGTAAAGTATTTCTGTGACATCCTCAAAGCTGACAGTGCAACCTGGTTCTCAGGATTTACATTCTATCAGTTCCGTGACAGAGGCCGTCTCGGTCTTGAGATAGAGGACCCCAACAATTCCTCAGTAGGCATCGAGCAGCCTGTCATGAAAACATACAAGGAGATAATCAATGACCCTTGGTTCCAGCCTTCCATTACTCAGGAGGAAAGTATAAGTCTTCCTGTTAAACTGCGCTGGGGAAGTTCTGAGGACGCAGACGGTATCGCTATCCCCGTTCACTTCGACGGCGACCCACACTTCTGCGAACTGGTCTTTGAGGACGACTCCAACCTTATGATAGAGATAAACGGCCGCTGGTTCTACAAGTCACCCAAAGCCCGTACCATAGACCTTATGCCGGCATTCTACGAGAACCGCCTCAGCGGTCCTGCTGACATGACAATAAAGCTCTTCGCACCTCCTGCATCAGGCGAGAACGATCTCTCTGTGGAGGACGGACTTTTCAATTATTATTACACTCTTGAAAAGCTCCCGAAGATACGCATACGCACTTCACCTGTGGAGCCCAGTAAGGACTAAATATATGAAAAAACTACTTGTTATCGACAGGCATAACTACGACGGTATAACAGAGGAAATTGTCCGCAAGGCTGTCAGGGGGATAATATTCCGTGGCAGCAAGCTCCTGCTCGTTCAAGGGAGCGACGGTGTTCCAAAGCTCCCCGGCGGAGGTCAGGATGAGGGTGAGGACAACATCACTACCCTTTGCCGTGAGGTCCGGGAGGAGACCGGCTTCAATATCGACCCTTCCACAGTCAAAGAGTTCGGAAGCATTGAGGAAAAACGTCTTTCCTATTATGAGCCGCTGATCTTTCATCAGTTCAATGACCTCTATCTCTGTGAGATAACAGGTGAACAGATCGAGTGTGAGTACTCCCGTAATGAGCTTGAACGTGGTTTCAGACCAGTCTGGTACACCCCGGAGGAAGCTCTGGAGCGCCTGTCTGCTACAAGAGAAAATACCCCTGAAAGCAGGGAGTTCAGCACATTCCTGCTCATAAAGGACTACATCCGTGAAAAGGAGAAAAAATGAACACATCAGCAGTAATAGTATGTGCCGGCAATTCCACAAGAATGGGCGGTGTAAACAAGATACTCCTGCCTCTTGGGGACAGACTGGTCATCGGTGTGACCATGCAGGCTTTCCAGAAATGTGAAAGCATCAGTGAGATAATAATAGTCGCCCGTGAAGAGGACATCCCTGCCATAAAGGCAGAGGCTCAGGCCGCAGGCATAACCAAACTGGCCGCCTGTACTGCCGGCGGAGCTACCCGTCAGGAGAGCGTTATAAAGGGAGTCCGCTGCATTTCCGCAGATACCCAGCTCATCGCCGTACATGACGGCGCCCGTCCGCTTGTAAAACCGGAGCATATCGAAAAGGCTGTCCGGGACGCATCTGTATTCGGAGGTGCAACTCTCGGAGTCCCGGTAAAGGATACTATCAAGACCGTTGAGGACGGTCTCATCACGGATACTCCCCCAAGGAAGTACCTCTATAACACCCAGACTCCCCAGATATTCAAGAGAGCCCTGTACTTTGAGGGTATCGACTTTGCTCTTGAACATGGCCTGGACTTTACCGATGACTGTCAGCTCGTTGAAGCTATCGGCGGAAAAGTCGCTATGACGCAGGGAGACTACACCAATATCAAGATAACCACCCCGGAGGACATCGCCATTGCTGAGGTCCTCCTCAGACGCACAAAGGAGGACTGACAAATGTTCAGGATAGGTCACGGATACGATGTTCATAAACTCACAGAGGGCAGAAAGCTCATTCTCGGAGGAGTGGATATTCCCCATTCTTCGGGACTTCTCGGCCACTCTGATGCCGACGTCCTCGCTCATGCCATTATGGACGCTATGCTGGGAGCACTGGCTCTTGGTGACATCGGACACCTCTTCCCGGACAATGATGACTCCTTCAAGGGAGCTGACAGCATGAAGCTCATGGCAGAGGTATGCCGGAGAATATCCGCAGAAGGCTATTCTGTCGGCAATATCGACGCAACTGTTATTGCTCAGGCCCCTAAGCTGGCTCCCCACATCAATGCTATGCGTGAGAATATAGCAAGGGTATGCGGTGTGGACATCTCACAGATAAGCGTTAAGGCAACCACAGAAGAGCACCTGGGATTTACAGGTGAAAAACTTGGAATGTCCGCTCATGCAGTGGCTCTGCTGGTGAAGTCTGAGTAAAGAAATAATAATTTTATAATTTAATTTTTGAAAAACCCTTGACAAATTCTTTTTGCTGTGTTATAATCACAACAAATCAAATTATTAAACCGTTGACGGGGAGATAAAGGTGACCATGCTTCCACAGAGAGCCTGCGGTGCTGAGAGTCAGGCGAAAAACAAGTCATCAAATGGACCCCTGAGGGTGCAGTCAAATGGGAGTCATCCCAGAGTATTCTGCAACGTAGTGATGTGCGTTAAACATCGGGGATATGATAGTATCCCTCAGAGCGCACGGCTTTCGCCGTGAATCAAGGTGGTACCACGGATAGTTTTATTCGTCCTTGACAGATATTCTGTATCTGTCAGGGACTTTTTTATTGCCCGGCAGATACTCGGAGGTGCTTTTATGAATTTTTTACCCGAACTCAACACAGTCAAAGACATCGCCGCAAGCGGCAAGTATGATATTCTCCCGGTAAGCTGCGAGATACTCTCAGACATCTGCACGCCTATCGAGGCTATCATGACACTCAAAAACGTATCCACCCACTGCTATATGCTGGAATCTGTTGCTGAGAAGGAAAAATGGGGACGCTACACCTTCCTCGGTTTCGACCCCAAGGCCCAGATAACCGCCGAGGGCTCCGAGCTGACCTACGGCGACGTCAAAATGTCCACTGAGGACCCCAGCGTACAGATAAGACAGATACTTTCAAAGTACAGAAGTCCCAGATTCGACTATTTACCGCCTTTTACCGGTGGCCTGGTAGGCTACTTCTCCTACGATTTTCTATCCTACACTGAAAAATCTCTCAGGTCAGGTGCAAAGGATACCGAAAACTTCAAGGACGTTGACCTCATGCTCTTCGATAAGGTCATAGCCTTTGACAACTTCCGGCAGAAGCTCATCCTCATCGCAAACATGAGACTGGATGACCCGGAGACAGGCTATAACAAGGCAAAGCTGGAGCTTCAGCAGATGGCCGAGCTTCTCCGGACCGGTGAGAGGAAACATGATACTTCCGGACGCCTGACAACTGAGGTCACTCCCCTTTTCAGCAAAGAGGAATACTGCGGAATGGTCGAAAAGGCAAAGGACCATATCCACGAGGGCGACATCTTCCAGATAGTCCTTTCAAACCGTCTCAGCGCCGGATTTGAAGGAAGTCTGCTGAATACCTACCGTGTACTCAGGACTCTGAACCCTTCGCCCTATATGTTCTATTTCTCCGGCACTGACGTTGAGATAGCAGGCGCTTCTCCGGAGACTCTGGTAAAGCTGGAAAACGGAGTCCTCCACACCTTCCCCCTGGCAGGCACCCGTCCCAGAGGAAAGACAGAGCAGGAGGACAAGGAGCTCGAAGAAGGCCTTCTGGCCGACGAAAAGGAGCTCGCAGAGCACAATATGCTGGTAGACCTCGGAAGGAATGACCTTGGCAAGATAAGCAAATTCGGTTCAGTGGAAGTTGAAAAGCTCCACAGCATCGAGCGCTACTCACACGTTATGCACATCGGCTCTACAGTCCGTGGAGAAATAAGGGAAGAATTCGACGGACTTGACGCTGTAAGCGCAGTACTCCCGGCCGGAACCCTGTCCGGAGCCCCAAAGATAAGAGCCTGTCAGCTCATCGCAGAGCTTGAAAACAACAAGCGTGGCATTTACGGCGGCGCTATCGGATACATCGACTTCACCGGAAATCTTGATACCTGCATCGCTATCCGCATCGCCTATAAAAAGAACGGCAAGGTCTTTGTACGGAGCGGCGCCGGCATTGTAGCTGACTCAGTACCGGAGAACGAGCATCAGGAGTGCCTCAACAAGGCCGCAGCAGTCATCAATGCCCTTAAAATTGCAGAGGAGGTTGGAGCATGATTCTTCTCATCGACAATTACGACAGCTTTTCATACAATCTCTATCAACTTATAGGTGAAATAAGCCCTGACATCAGAGTCGTCCGCAACGACGAGCTGACTGTAGCTCAGATAGAGGAGCTCGCTCCCGACAGGATAATCCTTTCTCCCGGACCCGGACGTCCGGAGGATGCAGGTATCATCATTGAGGCAGCCGGAACAGTCTGCCGGAAGATACCAACTCTCGGAGTATGTCTCGGTCATCAGGCCATTTGCGCCGCCTACGGTGCAACAGTCACCTACGCAAAAAAGCTCATGCACGGCAAGCAGTCTGTGATAAACTTCATGGGTGATTCACCGCTGTTCCGAGGGATAGATGAGGGGGCTCCCGTTGCAAGGTACCATTCCCTGGCCGCTGACGCATCAACCCTTCCGGACTGCCTGGAAGTCACCGCTGTTGCCGATGACGGTGAGGTAATGGCTGTCCAGCACAAGCAGTATCCCATATTCGGCGTACAGTTCCACCCGGAGTCTATCATGACTCCAGACGGCAAGATAATGCTGAAGAATTTTATTGAACTTTAATAATATATCAGGAGGAAACCACTATGATTAAAGAGGCAATAGTAAAGATAGTTGACAAGCAGGACCTAACATATGATGAGGCATACGCAGTAATTTCCGAGATAATGGCAGGAGAGACCACCCCCACACAGAATGCGGCATTTCTCTCTGCTCTCTCCACCAAGAGCACCAAGGCTGAGACCATAGACGAGATAACCGGCTGCGCTGCTGCAATGCGTGACGCAGCAATCAAATTCGAGAACGACATGGACCTGCTTGAAATAGTAGGCACAGGCGGAGACAACGCTCACAGCTTCAATATCTCCACTACTTCCGCATTTATTATCGCAGCTTCCGGCATCAAGGTAGCTAAGCACGGCAACAGAGCCGCATCCTCACTTTCCGGCACTGCCGACTGTCTTGAAGCTCTGGGAGCTAATATCAGCCTTGACCCTGACCACTGCCGCCGCCTCCTTGAAAACTCCGGATTCTGTTTCTTCTTCGCTCAGAAGTACCATACTTCAATGAAGTATGTTGGTCCTATCAGAAAGGAGCTTGGATTCCGTACTGTTTTCAACATCCTCGGACCTCTCACCAACCCTTCCTGCCCTAAGCACCACCTTCTCGGAGTATATGACAGTGTTCTCCTTGAACCTGTGGCTGAAGTACTCATGAAGCTGGGTTCACAGAGCGGAATGGTAGTTTACGGAACTGATAAGCTGGACGAAATATCACTCAGCGCACCTACAGCAGTGTGCGAGTACAAGAACGGCTGGATGAAGAATTATGAGATAACTCCTGAGCAGTTCGGTTTCGAGAGATGTACCAAGGATGACCTCTTAGGCGGAACTCCTGAGGAAAACGCAGCTATCACAAGAGGTATACTTTCAGGAGAGATAAAGGGCCACAAGCGCAACGCCGTCCTCCTCAATGCAGGAGCTGCCATATACATCGGCGGCAAGGCTGATACCATGGCAGAAGGCATAATAACAGCAGCCGAGCTCATAGACAGCGGCAAAGCTCTTGCAGCTATGGACGCATTTATTTCCGGCTCTAATCAGTGAGGTGGACCATGACTATCCTTGACCAGCTTGCTGACTACGCAAGAGAGAGAGTTGCCGCCGCCGAAAGGCTCCGTCCCCTGAGTGAAGTAAAGTCCGGAGCTCTGGCACTTCCCAAAGGTACATTCGAGTTTGAAAAAGCTCTTAAAAAAAAGGACATTGCTTTTATCTGTGAGTGCAAGAAGGCATCTCCCTCAAAGGGAGTCATCGCTGAGGACTTCCCATATCTGGAGATAGCAAAGGCCTACGAAAAGGCCGGAGCCGACTGCATTTCAGTGCTCACCGAACCAAAATGGTTCCTGGGAAGAGACGAATACCTCCGTGAGATAGCCGCCGCAGTGTCTATCCCATGCCTGCGTAAGGACTTCACTGTTGATGAGTACATGATATATGAGGCAAAGCTGCTGGGTGCAAAGGCAGTCCTGCTGATATGCTCTATTCTCCCGGAGGAAATAGTAAGGGAGTACATCAATATATGCGATACTCTGGGACTTTCCGCTCTGGTGGAGGTCCATGATGAAGCTGAAGCAGAGTCCGCACTGAGAGCCGGCGCAAGAGTACTTGGAGTTAACAACCGCAACCTGAAGGACTTCTCAGTTGACACCGGAAACAGCACCCGGATACGCAGTCTCATTCCGGAGGATGTGGTTTTCGTCTCTGAAAGCGGAGTCAGCTCCCCTGCTGACATAGAGCTCCTCAGAGGTGCAAGAGCCGACGCAGTCCTTATCGGTGAGACTCTTATGAGAGCTCCTGATAAGTCCGCAAGACTGGCAGAACTGCGGGGCCGCCATGAGTAAGATAAAGCTCTGCGGACTTTCCCGTGAGACTGACATCTCCTACGCAAATTTCATAATGCCGGAATTCGTAGGTTTTGTTTTTGCAGTTTCAAGCAAGCGGTACGTCACACCGGAAAAGGCTCTGCGTCTTAGGAAACTTCTGAGAGCCGGCATTACTCCGGTTGGAGTTTTTGTTGACGAAGCTCCGGAAACTATTGCAGAATATGTAAAAAGTGGTATAATAGATGTAGTGCAGCTTCACGGCTCCGAGGACGATGACTTCATAAGAAGGCTCCGTAAGCTCACAAATGCTCCTGTAATAAAGGCATTCCGGATAAAAAGCGCTGAGGATGTCCTCTGCGCTGAAAGCTCATCCGCAGACATAGTCCTTCTGGACTCCGGCTGCGGTACCGGAAAGACCTTTGACCACTCCCTTATCGAGTCCGTTTCACGGCCTTACTTTCTGGCCGGAGGGCTCACCCCGGAAAACGTCGGAGCTGCTGTTGAAAGTCTCCGGCCCTATGCCGTAGACGCAAGCTCCTCACTGGAATCCGAGGGAGTCAAGGACTACAGTAAAATGAAAGCATTCGCTGACGCTGTCAGAAGAAAGGATGAATGATATGTCACAGTCAAAAGGACGATTCGGTGTTCACGGCGGACAGTATATCCCCGAAACGCTGATGAATGCAGTCATAGAGCTTGAAAAAGCCTATGAACACTACAAAAACGACCCGGAGTTCAACCGTGAGCTCAAAGACCTGCTCAACAATTACGCAGGCCGCCCCTCTCTGCTCTACTACGCTGAGAAAATGACCAAGGACCTGGGCGGTGCTAAGATATACCTCAAGCGTGAGGACCTCAATCACACAGGCTCCCACAAGATAAACAACGTTCTTGGACAGGCTCTGCTGGCTAAGAAAATGGGCAAGACCCGCCTCATTGCAGAGACCGGCGCAGGTCAGCACGGAGTTGCTACCGCAACTGCTGCCGCTCTTATGGGCATGGAGTGCGTTGTGTTCATGGGCAAGGAGGACACTGAGCGTCAGGCACTCAACGTTTACCGAATGAAACTTCTGGGCGCTGAGGTCATTCCTGTAACAAGCGGAACTGCCACACTTAAAGACGCTGTCTCCGAAGCAATGAGAGAGTGGACCTCACGTATCGACGACACACACTACTGCCTTGGCTCAGTCATGGGACCCCACCCCTTCCCGACTATAGTCCGTGACTTCCAGGCAGTCATCTCAAAGGAATCAAGAGAGCAGATACTTGAAGCAGAAGGACGTCTCCCGGACGCTGTCATTGCCTGTGTAGGCGGAGGCTCAAATGCTATAGGAAGCTTCTATAACTTTATACCCGACGAGAGCGTAAGGCTCATAGGCTGTGAAGCCGCCGGCCGTGGAATAGATACATTTGAGACTGCCGCTACTGTAAATACCGGAAGAATAGGCATTTTCCACGGTATGAAGTCCTACTTCTGCCAGGATGAATACGGCCAGATAGCTCCTGTTTATTCTATCTCCGCAGGTCTGGACTACCCCGGAGTAGGCCCCGAACACGCACATCTCCACGACATCGGCAGAGCTGAATACGTTCCGATAACTGACGACGAGGCTGTAAATGCCTTTGAGTACCTCTCACGTACTGAGGGAATAATCCCTGCCATAGAGTCTGCCCATGCCGTTGCATATGCCATGAAGCTGGCTCCAACAATGGACAAGGACAAGATAATCATGATCACTGTTTCCGGACGCGGCGACAAGGACTGTGCTGCTATTGCCCGCTACAGAGGGGAGGATATCCATGAGTAATATCAGAGACGCATTCAGGAATGGCAAAGCCTTCATTCCCTTCATAACCTGCGGCGACCCCGACCTTGAAACTACTGCAAAGGCAGTTCGTGCTGCCGCTGAAAACGGTGCTGACCTCATCGAGCTTGGTATCCCGTTCTCTGACCCTACAGCAGAGGGACCGGTAATACAGGGTGCCAATATCCGTGCTCTTGCCGGCGGCATCACTACTGACAAGATATTCGACTTTGTTGCCGAGCTCCGCCGTGACGTCAAGATACCGCTGGTATTCATGACCTATGCAAATGTGGTATTCTCCTATGACTCCGAGCGTTTCATGGCAAGGTGCTGTGAGACCGGAGTTGGCGGAATAATCCTCCCGGACCTGCCCTTTGAGGAGAAGGAGGAATTCTCAGCAGTCGCAAAGCAGTACGGTGTTGACCTCATCTCCCTTATCGCTCCCACATCCGAGAACCGTATAGCCATGATAGCCAAGGAGGCAGAGGGCTTCATCTACATCGTATCAAGCCTGGGAGTCACCGGTACAAGAACTGAGATAACCACAAATATCGGAGACATAGTCAAGGTAATACGTGAAAATACTGACGTCCCCTGCGCTGTAGGATTCGGTATCTCCAAACCGGAACAGGCTCAGAAAATGGCCGCTCTCTCTGACGGAGCTATCGTCGGTTCGGCAATCATAAAGCTGCTGGAAAAATACGGAAAAGATGCTCCGCCCTATATCGGCGAGTACGTAAAGTCAATGAAAGACGCTGTAATGTCAGCAGAATAAAAAAAGCCCGGAACTAAGTGAACCGCTCCACATCGTGCGTACAGCACAAAAAAGCCCCTATGGTAAATTAAATCAAGCTACGAACTGGCTTCGCAATTCAAGCGGAGTCAGTTTTGTTTTAAGTTGAATGCG
>ODAI013698102.1_pt1 | contig 10678 bp, 11 predicted proteins | sample 1539321 | NCBI WGS metagenome assembly ODAI01 (sample SAMN02144231, study PRJEB22623) | gut metagenome | biome: sheep rumen | host: Ovis aries | place: New Zealand | reverse complement strand
ATGGTCTGCTGTCTTCTATCTGTTTTATGTGCTCTACCATTTCAATGTGTTTGTTTGATCCCTTCATCTGCTTTACGCTTTCACAGTCTCTGGTGTGGATGACTCCTGAACGTTTGTTTAATACAATTTTCTTAAGTTCTACCATGTAACACCCTCCCCTGTTATAAACTTATATCTGTTTGAGGCCGTTTATAAATTTTTTATACTTTTTTTAAAAACAGACTAAATTTCTGAAAATCCAACCTTGAAAGGGGGCGAAAAAACGGTTTTTCCAAGGTTACTAAAGAAAAAATTAACCTAAATAGAACCTGTGTTCTTTATCGGTAGAAAGAATTTTTTCAATATCGGTTTCTCCATGATAATAATCTACAGGAGCTATAGTTTCAACATATTTATCCTCAGAATCATATACTCTAACAAAAATGCCCATCATTCCACCACCCTGTTCATATAATTTCTGATTCACCGAATCAATATAATAAATTGGTTCATCCATATCGTTAACTATAACAAACTGAAAAGAACTAGGGAATACATAATAATCAACACCATCATGTTTCTGAATAAAATATTCATTAAATACTACATCAATATCGTCAGCTTCTATTTTATGATTTTTTAACTTATCAGATAATTCAAGATTAAGGTTGAAATTATTGAGTAAATCACCAACAGTTTTACAAGGATAATCAATAAAATGAGTACGTATAAATTCTTCAGCATTGATAGGTTTTAATCCATAATCCTGCTCATTTAGCAACTCCCCATTACCTGAATACTCATGAATACAATTATTGACCGGACTTTGTCCAATATAGTACACTCTATCATGTTTTAAGTCCAACATTATAGTATACTCAGGGGATTCTGGAACAGTAGTACCCGTTCCACTAAATGCATGAACTACATTATCTTCTAATTCTATAACATAGTAAGTATCATATTTTATCTTGTGTTTATCATCTATTGGGAATTTATCCAATCTTTCCATAAGAAATTCATCGAGTTCAATATGGAAATGTCTGATTAAATCACTGATTGTACTGGCACCACAGGGAGTATTGTTTTCCTTTATAATTTTTTTAATTGACATAATAATACCTATTTCCACTTAAAATTAATAATGTTTTTTTTCTCATTATCTGGTCTTCACACCAATTAGGGTGTTTTTTATTTTATATACTTTTTTTAAAAACAGACTAAATTTTCAGAGACCCAACCAAAAGCGACGAAAAAAAATTTCCCGTATAGATGCTGCATGAAAATGTTTATCATGGCCAGAAGAGTATTGTGTAACATTCCATTAATTTACATTAAACGCTTTGAAAAAGAAAATTATAATGTTTACTTAATGAATATCTGTTAAAGTCTGTAATTAACTGATTACATTAAGTTTTTTTATCTTTTAGTACACATTTTATATTAACACGTCTTATAATTAAAATTCGGTTTTTCATGTGGAAACAGTTGTTCTGTATTACAACTCGGCTTTTATCGGATTGATAATACATACTGGTAATTAATACATTTAAAACAGTGTGTGTTATTGTCATACAATTCCTTACTTTTCATTAAGGAATTGATTTTATGCGTGTTGTTAGAATTACTGTTTTTATCATATTTGGAGGTTTATATTTAGTCATATTTTTATTATATATATTATATAACTGTTATTTTATTATATTATATATTATATTAACAGATTATATCAGGAAAGGTATATTGGTGGGTTTAGTGTATTACTCATACGTTTTGCTGATTCTGTTTTCTGTAATACATGATGGATGATTGTTGTGGGGTATGCTTGTATGTTTTACATTTGCAGTTATGAAATAATATCATTTCAAGTGTAAAAGTACTGTTTTTTATGAATATGCAGTTCATGATCGTTTTTGTTTTTTCATGAAAACATGATTTTGCAGATTTTATTGTATTACATTGATCTTATTTTAAGCATCGTATTACATTCTCCATTCGTGTATTACAGGGTATGATATGGTATATGACTATCGTATGGGGATATTGTCATCTATTAACAGGGTTTTATTCTTTTGTTTTGATGGTGATTCGGGGTTTTACATGATTGTATGTTACTTCTTTTGTTGTTGTGTAGCTTTTTTTACAGGACGTTAAATTTGGATATGTTTCTCCTGTGAAATAAAATGATGTTTAAACAATTGTTTTTATTATTGTTTAAGTTAGTGTTTAAACTTTAATTATAAAAATGATTAATGTAATTGTTTAAAATATTGTATAAGTTAATCTTAATGTTTATTAAGTAAAAAGAAGTGATATATTACTGAATTTTATTTGAAGTGTTTAAACAAAAAGGAGTTGTTATTAAAAATATAGTAAAAAACGATGTATTAACGTTTTATATTTAATAAAAAATGAATAGGATTATTTTCAAAGGCTATACAATATAAGAAGATTATCTGATAAAAAAATATAATAAATAAATTAGTTTAGATATTTGCATTTATTATGTTTCTCTTTTTTTATTAATAAACTATTTAATCGTTGAAAAGAATGATGTTTGTTTACAATGACTTAATTTATACTTTTTTTTATCAAGAGGGATTTCTGAAAAACAAATGACAGGAAAGTAGTAAAAACTCCTTTTTATCAATTAATTAGAAAAAGGATATGGTTATTATTCTTTATTATCTTCCAAAAAACAGCAGTGAATTCGTTCAGATAAAATTCAATCACACTAAAGAACTTACTTTACACAAACACGTGAGAAGATTTTAAATGGAAAATAATGATAAAACATATACTTTCAGAGATCCTGAACATCTTCTTGACAATCTGGAGACTGGTAACCGAAGTGAATTCATAAGGGAATCAGTGAAACTGAGAATAAAGCTTGGAAAGAACATATATCACCAGGAACTAGTGCAGACAGAGGAACTGATAAAATATTTCACAGACAAGCAAAAATTGTACCAGGAAAATCTGAGCCAGATAGAAGAGGATAGGAAAAAGTTACAGCAAATGAACAGAAACGCCGAAAATGAACTGAAAAAACTAATGCAGGAAAAAAGCAAAATAATATTCTCGATAGAACAGGAAAATAAAATCAGTAAGATGGATGACCTAAAGATAATTAGAGAAAATGTTTTCAAAACAGTAGTAAAGACAATTATCAGAAGAAGAATAGATCCTGAAGCGGACGCGATAAACATTGACTTTCTATACAACAGAACACAGTACATCACTAAAGATGAATTCAAACATCATACACTGGAATACATAGAAAATAATGTGCACATAGGTGATTATATAGCAAAACACATAATTACTCAAGAAGACATTCAATATATAAAAAATAGCCTGTATGAGCTGATTTAAAGATGAAATTGAAGAATAAACAGATAATAAAACCAGTAATAGTGGGCGTTCAGAACACGTCTCTGAGAATTACAGTACCACACATGCTGGCAGAACTTTTAAACATAAAGGAAAAAGACGAAATATACTGGAAAATATCCATATCGGATGATAATATCCACGTAGAACTAATCACTGATAAAAACAAGGTTCTGGCTGAAGAAATCAACATGAAATAATAAACCATGAAAGGGGAGGATTATACTCACAATCCTCCCCATATTTTATTTTTTTTTTATAATTTTTTGTGCCACAATTTTAAAATGTGCTACAAAATAAAGACACTTCAATTTAAACAATACCCAACAATTTAAAAAAATAATAATAAAAAACATAATACTTTTCAAGCATTATTATACATTGTATAAATATAAATAATAAAAATAACAAATAATGTAATAACAAGAGGTGAAAAATAGAAAAACCATGAAAACAAAAAACAGATCCAACCTTGACATAATAGACTACCAGATAATCGAACAACTAAAAGATAACGGCAGAAAACCCTACAGACAGATAGCACAGGAACTGCATCTGGCAGTGGGGACAATAACAAACAGAGTGCAGAAACTGGAAGAACAGGGAATAATACAAGGATTCAATATACAACTTGACTACCAGCAACTCGGATACAAACTGGAAATAATAATAAAAATAGAACACAATGCTTCCCTAGAACACATAGTCAATGCATACCCCAAAAACATCATAACACAATACAAAACAACGGGAAAATACAATACGACACTAATAACAAGATTCAAAGACACGTTAGAATTAAAACAATTCCTGGAAATGCTACGTAAAGGAGGAATAACTAGCATTAACACAGAATTAGTCTTATAATCAAGAATCGAATATGAAATGAATTATAAAAATTATAATTCACCCCTAATTTCTTCCAATCGACAAAGTAACTTATAAAAAGTGCCCCGTTCCACATTGTCTTCATACACACAACCATCACAATGACGATCGGCTCTGTCTATAAGAGTAATTATAGTCATTATTTCAAGAAAATCCAATTTTTCATAGGCTTCTTCGACATCAGATACACCATATTTTTCACGAATTTTTACAATATTATCATTATACTCAATATCCAGAAGATTATATTTGGATGCCAACCCATGTATTTCCCAAGCTGCCTTCACACAAGTATAATCATAACCAATATATTCGTGTGATTCACCATCCATTGAAAAACTATCCAATGAAGGTCTGTTTATATCCTTAAAATGTTTCTCAAATATTGGTTTATATGTCAAAAAAGAATTTAAAATATCCAATAATTCTTTCTTAGTAAATTCTGTTTTACGACCGTTTACATAATTCATGTTATAAGATTATAATTAATTGTTATTAACATTAACCCACAATTAATAAATAAAAAAATTTACACATAATATACCATACTTAAACATTATTTTTAAATTGAACATGCAAAATAGTTTAAGAATTAATGACAAATTAGGAAAAATGGTATTATGTTAAATAAAAAACTGGAAAAAATTTTATTATTTCTTACATTATGTGTATTGTTCACAGGTATTGTAAGTGCAACAGATATTGAATCAAACAATACCATTGAAGAAAAAACAATTTCAGATACTGTGTCTGACACGCAAGGACATGTTTCTGAGAATAATTATAATGTAATAGAAGATAATAAGGAAATTAATAAAAATAAAGAAATTGAGAAAAAATTCAAAACGGAAGCAAATACAACAGAACATAATTTCATAGAACAATCTACCACATACATAACATTAAACAAAATACCTGACGTTACAGTTGGAGATACAATTACTGTCGAAGGACATTATTACTATGGCCATTTAACCCCATTAACCTATACAAATATGAGAATGAACATAAACGGACAAACATACACGGCAAAAACCGACAACAACGGATACTTCACATACAACTACAAAACATACAAATCAGGAACAAACAATGTGACAGTATATTACCCAGGAAATACAAGATTCCTCAGCGCACAGGAAACAAAAACGTTCTACGTTAAAAGTACAGGACCACAATACTCTTACATAGTGCTTGACGATATTGAAGATGTGACATATGGCAGTCCAATACAGATTCAAGGATATTATTATTATGGAAACAACATCCCATTAACGTACACTCCTATGAATATATTCGTTAATACTGATATAGTCGATATCCCGAAAACAGATAATGAAGAACATTTCCATTGTTATTACACAACAGAAAATGTATTTAAAAATACTGTGACTGTAGAATATCCAGGAAATAAGAACTTCCAAACTGCCCGGGCAACAAAAACATTTAACGTAAGAATAACAAGTCCAATTAGCACTTATATAGGATTATATGAAATTAATGAAGTTGAAGTTGGAGAATACACCACCATCGAGGGATATTATAACTATGGTAATGGTGTTCCATTAACACGAACTACCATGACAATTAACATTAATGGTAACAATTATTATACTAAAACAGATGACTGGGGATCCTTCAAATACGAGTATAAAACAAACAAAACTGGAACAAACACAGTAACAATATCATACCCTGGAAACAACAACTTCAAAAGTGCAACAATAACTCAAACATTCAATGTAAAATACACAGAACCAAAATACACTTACATCAAATTAAACAGTATTAAAGAAGTAACAAAAGGTCAGACAACAACAATAAACGGTTATTACTACTATGGAAACAGTATACCATTGACATATACCAACATGTGGATTAATATCAATGGACAAACATACAAAACCAAAACAGACAACAACGGATACTTCACATACAACTACAAAACAAACAAAGAAGGATCCAACACAGTAATAGTATCCTATCCAGGAAACAAAAACTTCAAAGCAGCAAATGCAACGAAAACATTTAATGTGAAAACCGATGGTCCACAAGAGACGTATATAAAACTTAACGATATCCACGACGTAGCCTATGATGTTTTTGCCGTGATTAACGGGTATTATTACTATGGAAACAATATACCTTTAACATATACACCAATGACTATCAGTGTTAATGGTAAAATAATTGAAACTGTTAAAACAGATGGTAAAGGATTCTTCAGTTGTGATTATTTGCCATCAGATGTGTTTAAAAATACTGTAACAGTATCATACCATGGAAACAAAAACTTCAAAGCAGCAACGGCAACAAAGACATTCAACGTAAAAATAACAAGCCCCATCGTTACATATGTAGACATGAATGAAATAGATAAAGTAGAAGTTGGTAAATACACAACCATTAGCGGATATTATTTGTATGGTAATGGCGTCCCGTTAAAACAAACAACAATGAGACTAAACATTAACGGGCAACAATACACTGCAAAAACTGACAACAAAGGATACTTCACATACAACTACAAAACAAATAAAAGTGGAACAAACACTGTAATAGTATCCTATCCCGGAAATACAAATTTCCTAGCTACATCAACCACTAAAACATTTAAAGTATCAGAACCTATCCATACCCTAGAAATAGACACGCCACTAAACGATCATGTTATAAAGATAATAGATGGTGACGAATTTGAAGCATGGTATCAGACAGAAGATGGACAAGCTAATAAAGGAGTACACCTACATTCAGGTGGTGGTCCCATTTCCGAAATTACGACACCGCATCTAATAACGGATGCAATATTTTATTTCAAAAATGATGCCGGAAATATTATTACTAGACAATATGATTATGGGGATGGTACTTGGATGGAACATCAATTAATAAATGGATATACACCATACAAAGTTTTGGTTAAATATAAGCGGATGACACAAGAAGATTTAGATATGTGGGATAATGGTTATGCTTATGATTCCAAAACAGATGAATGGTATTATCGCTACTATAATGACGACTATTATTTTGCTTAAATAAACATAACTCTTTTTTTTCTATTTTTAAATGAAACTAAAAATTAAAAGTATTATAAAAAAAATACAACGATTGTAGAGGATATATTTATGACAAATTATTCTGAGGACAAAAAAGTAAAAATACCTGCAGCAGTACACTTTCTAAGACTTGGCTACGAATACCAACCCATACAGGAGTTGATAAACAACAAATGCCTGGACTCAAAAACAAATGTCCACAAATTAAGACTTAAAAAAGCATTGGAAAAGATAAACAACAGAAAGTACGATTGTGACGAATTTAAGGAAATTGTTTTCGATATTAACAGTTGCATTGAAAAGGATGACAATGGTAGAGCATTTCATGAATGGTTGACAAATCCGGGAGATAAAGTGAAATTAATAGACTTTGAAAAAGTATCCGACAATGATTTTGCAATAACCTGTGAATTACCGTTTTATAAACATATTAACACTAAGAAGAACTTCAGACCAGACATAATAATACTAATCAACGGAATCCCCTTATCATTCTTAGAAGTGAAAAAACATGACAATTCCCAAGGATTTATAGAGGAATATGACAGGACAGAAGAAAGATCAGAAGATTTTAAAAAATTTTTCAATATGATGCAACTGATGACATTTTCAAACGATATGGAAAATGATTTTGATGACAAAGAACAACAAATTGCCGGTTCATACATAGTAATACCGAACACACTTTGTAGATGTTTCCTAGACAATATTGATGGAAAATACCTGATAAAATATGATAAAGAAGTACCAGAAGATAATATAGAAGAAATTTGGATAGATTGCTGCTATAAAAAAGATATTGAGAATAACCCAGAACAAAAAAACAACTCACAACCACGCAGCCCATGCAATAAATTCATATCATACATATATGACAAAGAAAGATTCATGGATTACATTAAAAATGGCTCAGAAGTATATGAAAAAAAGTATTGTGAAAGAAAAAGAAGGTGTAATTTACCCATATTATAATTTGTTTGAATTATATTCATCAACCAGTGGCTTGAAAACAGAATAAATTTTTTCAGCATCTTCCAGGTGCAATTGAACAATTTTATCCCAGTTATTTCTATCCCATGGATTAATGTTATGTGAAATTGAAATTTTTGTTACTTTTCTTTTATCTTTTTTATCCCAAACAAGACTTTGTCCCATCTGTTTTTCAATTTGATCTTTATGTTCCGAAAAATAATCAAATAAATCCTTATTATCAGGAATGTAAACTTGAGAATTGATTGATTTTTTATTGGAATCTATATTTAATTCTATGTTAGAACCCTTTCCTAAAGGCAATTCATACCAATTATGAGGTTTTTGATAGTTTCTGGGTTGGAAGATGGAACTGTTATTTTCCACATAATTAGAAAATTCATTCCAGTATTCTAACTGCAATAGTTCCAGTTCAGAAGTATTATTGTTTTGAATTGATTTGACCGTTTTTGTCCAATTGTTTGGGCTGGAAACAATGTTGAACTTAGGTGCTATATCAGAATCACCTATTTTCCATAGTTCTATTTTGATTAAGAAAAAGTTAACCTCCGTATCCGTATGTTCGTTTAACCAGTCCACGGCCTGTCTGTGTGATTCATTAACCTTTTTAACTATCCAGATTATCGTTTTTGCATCATGACCTGAAGCGTATGTTATTATTTGACCAAGATGTGTATGATCCGTTTCTTCCAGTTGATTTTCTATAATTATACAATCGTCCGTAAATGCATCTTTAGCAAGGATGTCAGTGCTGAATGAACCTGTTTTAGCTTCGGTTTCTATCAGTTCAATTTCCAGACCTACTTCATTTCCAAGAATTTCAAGATTTTCTTCCTTTGCAAGCCAGGGTGTGAAATCGTATGGTTCACTTGGCCATACTTTTCTTAAATCGTTAACTTTTGTCAATTTGCCTAATTTTATCATTTTAACCACCATATTTTCTTAAAATTCTAGTTCCAAAGTTATTGGTGCATGATCATGTGTTACCATATCCTGAAGAATTCCTGCATCAACAACATTATCTTTTAATTCCTCATTTACTAAGAAGTAATCAAACCTATATCCTTTATTATCTTTTTTATAGTCTTCAGAAAACCAGTATGTATAATTACCAGTATTTTTATTGAATAATCTAAATGTATCTATAAAACCAGCATTAAGAAAATTTGTAAACCAATCTTTTTCATTGTTTTTATTCTTAAAACCAGGACAATTACCTTTATTTTGATAAGTATCGTCAAGATTTACTATCCTATTAAAATCACCGCAGATTACTTGTGGCTTTTTTGATTGTTTAACATATTTTGTGAATAAATCATAGAATTCACATTTAAAATCCATTCCTTTACGCCCTTCACTAGGAAAATAAACATTAAATAAATTAAAATCTTCAAATTCTAATCTTTGAATTCTTCCTTCCCTATCAAATTCATAATGATTAAATCCTTGTTTTAAAGTTATAGGTTCATATTGAGTATATGTAGCAACACCCCAATTATCAGTATATGATATTGTAGGATAAAAAAAGCTATTATACCCTTCTTTATATAAAATATTTTTATCTAAATTACGTGGTTTTTGATGTAATTCTTGAATACAAAAAATATCTGGATTTAATTGAAAAATTTCATCTAATTTTCCATCATTATACTTTGATTCTATCCCACATAAATTCCACGAAATTAATTTCACAATAAACACTATCCTTTCAGTTCTTTTATGTCTTCAGGGTATCTTCCAAGTATTCTGTCCATGAAGCTCATGTTATCTAGTTGTCTTAGCATTTGTTTGTAGTTGTTTTCCTTTATTTCCAATGCGTTGACTTCTTCCTGTAGTTGTCTTTGTCTTTCGTCTGAGTGGTTTTTCTCGTTGGAGACTCTTGTGTATTCTTTTCTTTTGGTTTCGAGTTCATCCCGTATGTTTTCATAGTCTTTTCTTAGTTTGTCTGTGTCTTCTGTTTTTAGTCTCAGGTCATCTTTCTGACTTCTTATTGTTTCGTTGAGGTTATCCTTGGTTTCTTCGAGTGTTGTTATTCTCATGTTGAGTATCTGTTTTTCTCCTTCGAGTTTGTCTCTTTCTATTTCAACATCTGCTTTGGCTCTGTGTTCTTCTTCATATTGTTTTTGGAGTGTTTTATTTTCTTCTGTCAGTTTCTGGTTTTCTTCTTTTAACTGGTTTATTTCTTCATTGTTTTGTGTGTTTTGCGTTGTGAGTGTTTGGTTTGTCAGTTTTAGTTGCTGTATTTCCTGGTTGTTTTTGTTTATTTCATTGCTGTTGCTTGTTTGTAATGTTTCAAGTTGTTGTGTGGTATTGTCATGTTGTTGTTTTAGTGTGTTGTACTGTGTTTGCATGTCCTTTATCTGGTT
>ODAI013341601.1_pt1 | contig 10678 bp, 7 predicted proteins | sample 1539321 | NCBI WGS metagenome assembly ODAI01 (sample SAMN02144231, study PRJEB22623) | gut metagenome | biome: sheep rumen | host: Ovis aries | place: New Zealand | reverse complement strand
CTCATCTTTCAGCGGATTGCTCCTTTGGCATGTCCGGGATGCCCCGGTCATGCGTTATGCGGTATTAGCGACCGTTTCCAGTCGTTATCCCCCTCTGAAAGGCAGATTGCTCACGCGTTACTCACCAGTCCGCCACTAAACTTAAACAAAGCAAGCTCCGTCTAAGTCCCGTTCGACTTGCATGTGTTAGGCACGCCGCCAGCGTTCATCCTGAGCCAGGATCAAACTCTCTCAATAATTCGTTCAATCGGACTTTTACATCCCTTGAACCACATCGACTTTAAGTTCGTCCCTTCAAAAACTCTCTCAAAACTTCTGGCATCTCTTCTTATCTCTAAGAATCCTGCTCTTCCGTTCTTTACTGTGTTTCCGAAGATTTCTTTTCTTTTTGGAATCTTCGGGGTCTGTGCATTAATTCTTTATTGGTTTTTATTGTGCGGCTGCCGCTCGCGACAGCTTGTTTAATATATCACACTGTTTTATTAGTGTCAACATATTTTTTTATTTTTTTTGATTTTTATTTTTCAGGAGTTTTCTGTATAAATCAGTACCTGATATGACGTCGACTTCCGCATTCGCAATTCGGCTTTCAGCCTCATTGCTCATGACGGATTTGTCTGCTAGTCGCAGACAAATTCTTTCGATTCAGCAAAAAGCATGCAAGCATTCTTTTTGCTTCCTCTCAAGAAACCCGTCGACTGGTTAAAAATCTACGCAGATGGAGGGATTTGAACCCTCGCGCCGGTTTCCCGACCTACACCCTTAGCAGGGGCGCCTCTTCGGCCTCTTGAGTACATCTGCTGGTCCTGCCAAGGCTCACTCTCATGGTGAGCAAAACGTATTATACTGAATCATTTTGGGCTTGTCAAACGGAAAATCCGACGTTTTGACAAGCCCATTTCTTGATTTTTACTCTATTTTCCCAATATGTTTGAACGGCTTCTTTTTCATTCCTCTACATCTTGTGTTTTTCACCCCGAAATATTTTTTTTGTTTTTATTTTTCCGGGTCTGTTTCTTCATAATTAGATGCGGTTTCCGATTCAGCATCTGTTTCCTGTTCTGATGTATCACCGATATCTTCTGTTTCCTGCTCCTCAAGCCTTCTTGCCTTTGCAATGCTGACAAGATGCTCTCCGTTTTCTTTATTGATATTCATAAGCTTAACGCCCGAAGTATTTCTGCCGATTACGGAGATTCCTTCAATACCGGTACGCATCATCTGGCCATGATCCGTGATAAGCAAGATATCCGTTCCGTCATTGACCAGCTTTGCAGCAACCAGATTTCCGGTCTTTTCATTGACTCTGTAGCACAGGATACCCTTGCCGCCTCTGCTCTGGATCCTGAATTCATCTATCGGTGTACGTTTGCCCATACCGTATTCGGATACAACAAGCAGCATGGAACCCTGGTTCAGGATCTGCATCGCGATAACTTCATCAGTCTCGCTCTTAAAGCGCATGCCGATGACTCCCATGGATGCTCTGCCGGTTACGCGGATATCATTTTCATCGAAACGGACCGACATTCCTTCCTTTGTAACAAGAATTACCTGTTCTGTTCCGTTTGTAAATTTCACTTCGATGAGTTCATCATTATCCCGGAGTACAATTGCGCGCAGCCCGTTCTTCCTGACATTTGCAAAATCAGTAAGCGGCGTCTTCTTGATCATGCCGCCTTTTGTTGCCATGATAATATAAGCGTCTTCCCTGTATTCCTTAATAGCGATTGCCGCCGTGATTTTTTCCTCAGGCTGCAGCATGAGCAGATTGGCAATATTTGTGCCGCGGGATGTTCTGGACGCCTCAGGGATCTCATAGGCCTTGATCCTGTATACAAGCCCCTTATTGGTGAAGAACATGATATACTGGTGGTTCGTTACCACAAGCATATCCTCCACATAGTCATTTTCAATGTTCTGTGTGCCCTTGATGCCCTTGCCTCCTCGGTTCTGCGTACGGAAATTATCTTCATTCATACGCTTAATATAACCGAGGTGGGACATTGTCACGATCATGCGGTCATCTGAAATCATATCTTCGATATTGATCTCATTGGCATCCGGAATAATCTGGGTCTTTCTCTCATCTCCGTATTTGTCCGCGATCTGCTGTATTTCTTCCCTGATGACAGTCAGAAGCTTATTTTTGTCTCCGAGGATCTCCAGGAAGTAGCTGATTTTTTTCTGCAGCTCCGCATATTCGTCCTCGACCTTTTTTCTTTCCAGACCTGTCAGAGCCTTCAGTCTCATGTCTACGATAGACTGCGCCTGTACTTCTGTAAATGCAAAGCGCGCGATCAGCTTTGCCTTGGCGTCATCGGTATCGTCAGCATTGCGGATAATGTTGATGACTTCGTCGATATTATCGATGGCCTTCAGCAGTCCTTCCAGAATATGAGCCCTGTCCTGGGCCTTTTTCAGATCAAACTTCGTTCTTCTGGTTACGATATCTTCCTGATGCTTCAGATATTCGACCAGGATTTCCTTCAGATTCAGGATTTTCGGTTCTCCGTTGACGATGACCAGATTGATCACGCCAAATGTCTCCTGCAGCTGTGTATGCTTATAAAGCTGATTCAGGACGACCTGCGGATTCACATCCTTTCTGAGCTCGATTCTGATCTTGGAATCCGAATTCTTGCCCATCGTATCATTGATCGCGGTAATGCCGTCGATCTTCTTTTCCTTATGAAGATCCGCAATCGTTTCAATTACTCTGGAACGGAATACCATATAAGGCAGCTCTTTGACCGTGATTACGCCTTTTCCGTTCGGAAGGGTCTCAATTTCGCAGACGGCGCGCATACGGATCTTGCCGCGGCCTGTCCTGTATGCTTCTTCAATGCCCTGTCTTCCGATAATCGTAGCACCGGTCGGGAAATCAGGACCTTTTACGATATCCATCAGCTCATCTATATCAGTTTCACGGTTTTCATTGATCTTGTTATCGATCATGCGGACTGCAGCCGTGATCGTTTCTCTTAAGTTATGCGGCGGCATATTTGTTGCCATACCGACAGCGATACCTGTGGTTCCGTTTACCAGAATATTCGGGATCCTTGCAGGAAGCACCACCGGCTCATCATAACCCGGCTCATTGGAAAAGTTCGGAACAAAATCCACGGTATCTTTATTGATCGCATCCAGCATTTCCATGGAAATTTTGCTGAGCTTACCTTCCGTATAACGTGCAGCTGCAGGCGGATCTCCGTCTTCAGATCCGAAGTTTCCCTGCTTTTCGATCAGCGGATACTTTGTAGACCAGGGCTGGCCGAGATTGACGAGCGCACCATAGATAGAAGAATCTCCGTGCGGATGATAATGACCCATGGTCTCACCCACGATCGTCGCGCACTTCTTAGTCTTTTTATCAGAGGTCGCACCCATTTTCAGCGCAGCATAAAGAATACGTCTCTGAACAGGCTTCAGTCCGTCCTTAACATCCGGAAGGGCTCTTGAGACTATGACAGACATGGCGTAGTCTATATAAGAGCTTTCCATCGTATTTTTGAGATCGACATCTTTAATCTTATCGTAAACGTTCGCTTCCATTTATTTTTCCTTTTCTTGTATATAAAATGCGAATAAATTTTGATGTAAAGGCTGTCAGGAATCAGCAGATGCCATAGACCTGCAAAATTGCAATTCCAGGTCTTATGGCGCGGGATAGCCGTAGAAAAATGCGTGCTTAGCATTTTTCGAGGATAGACAAGCCGGAAGACCGCATGAATTGCATTTCGCACGGTCTCGGCATACTGCCGGTCCTGACAGCCTTAGAACTTATACATCTAAGTTTGTTACATATTTCGCATTTTCTTCTATGAATATGCGGCGCGGCTCGACCTGGTCTCCCATTAAGGTCGTAAAGGTCAGATCCAGTTCCGATTTGGAATTTTCGTCCATATTAACTCTGAGCAGCGTCCTGGTCTCCGGATCCATGGTCGTCTCGGAAAGCTCCTGATCCTCCATTTCTCCCAGACCCTTGAATCGCTGTACGTCCGCATCCTTACCTACCTTTTCAAGCAGCTGGTCTCTTTCGACGTCATTATAGGCATAATAAAGCTTTTTATTTTTTCTGACATAATAAAGAGGCGGCTGGGCAAGGTACACATGTCCCTGTTTGATCAGCTCCGGCATAAACCTGTACAGGAAGGTCAGCATCAGCGTGGAAATATGCGCTCCGTCAACATCGGCATCTGTCATGATAATAATCTTGTTATAACGAAGCTTTGTAATATCAAAATCATCATGAATTCCCGTACCGAAAGCAGTAATCATGCCCTGAATCTCTTTGTTAGCATAAATTCTGTCAATACGAGCCTTCTCGACATTCAGCACCTTACCTCGGAGAGGCATGACAGCCTGATAACGGATATCACGGCAGTTCTTTGCAGGTCCCAGAGCGGAATCTCCCTCTACGATAAAGATCTCGCACTTTTCAGGATCCTTTTCGGTGCAGTCAGCAAGCTTACCGGGCAGGCCTGCTCCCTCCAGAACAGACTTTCTCCTGGTCAGCTCCCTTGCTTTTCTGGCTGCGGCTCTTGCTCTCTGCGCCAGGATCGACTTTTCGCACATCAGCTTCGCAACCTGCGGATTCTGCTCCAGGAAATAAGTCAGCTGTTCAGAAACGATACGGCTGACCGCCGCGGAAGCCTCGCTGGTGCCGAGCTTCATTTTCGTCTGACCCTCAAACTGCGGATCGCTGATTTTAACGGAAATGATCGCAGTCAGTCCTTCACGGATATCTTCTCCGCTTAAATTATCCTCACTGTCCTTGATCAGCTTATTGGAACGGATATAGTCATTAATCGTCTTGGTAATGGCATTTCTGAAGCCTGTCAGATGCGTGCCGCCCTCCGGCGTATTGATATTATTGACGAAGCTGTAGATATTTTCCGTATAAGCATCCGTATGCTGCATCGCAACTTCGACATTAATATCCTGATAATCGCCCTCGCAGTAGATCACATTCGGATATAAGGGCACATTTGCCTGATTCAGATAAGTCACAAATTCCTTGATGCCGCCTTCATAATGGAAGACCTTATCATGCTTATCCTCACGGTCATCGATCAGATGGATCCTCAGACCCTTCGTCAGAAATGCAGTCTCGCGGAGGCTTGTTTTTATCGTCTTATAATCGAATACGACAGTTTCAAAAATCTCCGGGTCCGGCTTAAAGGTAACCTCGGTACCGGTCTGTCCTGCAGGGCAGTCCCCGATCACCTTGACCGGCGTCATGACCTTTCCTCTTTCATATCTCTGGAAATGAATATGCCCGTCTCTGCAGACCCTTACCTCCAGCCATTCTGAAAGCGCATTTACAACCGAAGCGCCTACGCCGTGCAGGCCGCCGGAAACCTTATAACCGCCGTTTCCGAATTTGCCGCCGGCATGCAGGATCGTATAAACGACCTCAAGAGCGGATTTTCCCGTCTTTTTTTCCTTATCCACGGGAATTCCTCTTCCGTCATCCTTTACAGTAATGGAATTATCGGCATTAATGCTGACAGTAATATTTTTGCAGTGTCCGGCAAGCGCTTCATCAACGCCGTTATCCACGATCTCATATACCATATGATGAAGTCCGGGCGCAGCCGTAGAGCCGATATACATACCCGGCCTTTTTCTGACAGCCTCAAGACCTTCCAGGATCTGGATCTGCGACGCATCATATTCAACGTCTCCAACTTCGAAACTGTTTTTATTTTCAGATACATTCATACCCTGAAGTTCAGATGCCGTAATATTTTTTTCTTCTGCCATTAGTTTTCTCCTGTTACGCTTCCGTTGGAAACATGAAAAATTTTGTCTATATGAAACCGATGGTCTATAAAATCGTCAAGACCGGTACAGGTGATCAGTGTCTGTCCTTCCCTGATCGTCCCGAGCAGCTGGTTCTGCCGCTTTCTGTCAAGCTCCGAAAGAACATCGTCCAAAAGGAGCAGCGGTCTTTCACCGGTTATTTCCTCCACCATCAGGATCTCGGCAAGCTTCAGGCTCAGTACCGCTGTACGCTGCTGACCCTGCGATCCGTAATGCCGGATATCGATCCCGTTGATCGTAAATATAAGATCATCCCTGTGAGGACCGACCAGACTCATGCCGGCACGGATCTCCTGCGGCCGCGATTTATTGAGATTATCTGCAAATGCTTCCGCCGGCGTCTGCATTTCATCCCCGACGGATATCTCTTCCAGACCGTCCGTGATATCCGCATGGATCCCTCTGATCAGGGAATTCAGCGAATCCACAAATCCGGACCTGATCCTGATCAGTTCGCTACCGTACTGGACCAGCTGCTGATTATAAATATCGATAAAATCATCTGCATCCTTCCGGAATTCATATTCCTTCAGAAGCTTATTTTTCTGATTGACCACCTTTGTGTAGGAAATCAGATTATAAACATAGATCTTATTGAGCTGACAAAGCTCAAGATCCATAAATCTTCTTCTTTCCGAAGGGCCGTCCTTGATAATATTCAGATCCTCTGAAGAAAAAATCACGACATTTGCTATGCCGAACAGCTCGGAAGAACGCCTGATCGGTATTCCGTTGACCGCAATGCCCTTTGCGCTGTTCTTCTTCAGATGCATGTCGATCCGGTAAGGAACCTCTTTTTTTGTCAGATTGATCCTGATATGTGCCTCATTCCGGTCAAATCTTATCATTTCCCTGTCTTTTGACAGCTTATGAGACTTGGAAGTGCAGCCTACATAGACGGCATCCAGAATATTCGTTTTTCCCTGCGCATTATTGCCGTAGAAAATATTAACGCCCGGATCCAGCTGCAGCTTCAGATATTCATAATTGCGGAAATTATTCAGTTCGACTGAATGAATGATCATATTTAATAAGCAGCCGGATTAAAATTAATCGGAAGGATCAGATAAATATATTTCTGCTCATCATCCCGGATAAAGCAGGGTGCCTTGGAATTGGTCATGTAGATGGACACTTCCTCATCCTCAACGACACGCAGCACATCCAGGATGAATTTCGGATTGAAGCCGATCATCAGGTCCTTGCCGGTCTTCTGTACAGCCAGGTCCGAATCCAGGCTGCCGAGAACAGTATTCAGCTTAAGCTTCATATTGTTATCCGTAATGTTGAATACAAGAGGCTTTTTATCCGTTTCCCTGATCAGGATCGTGGATCTTTCCACATGACTTAAGAATTCCTTCCTGTTGATCACGACCTTCGTCTCGTAATCGGAGGAAAGCATGGAATCGATCCTGAAATATTCGCCGTCGATCAGTCTCGATACCATCACGGTCTGATCAAAACGGAACATGACACTTTCATTTTCAAAGAAAATATTGACTTCACTGTCGGCATCACCGTTCAGGATCTTTGAAATCTCATTCAGAGTCCTTCCGGGAATGATCGCCTTAAATTTACCGTAGGTATCGCGAAGCTCCGTATTGCGGATCGAAATACGGTGTCCGTCCAGCGTTACGGCCTTCAGATTTGTTCCGTCAACCTCAAACAGCTCTCCGGTCATCATTTTGTTGGAATCATTGACTGCGATCGAGAAAATCGTATCTTTAATGATTTCCTTCAGCGTATACTGGGAGAGGGTAATATAATGGTCCTCCTTAAGGATCGGCAGGTCAGGGAACTGATCCGGATCCTTTTCCTGGATCTTGAAATTGGCGGTGCTGCTGTTCATATCTACGATCGTGCCGTCCGAATCAAAACGGATTTCTCCGTCCGGTTCTTCCGTGATCTTATGAATGATATCGGAGAAAAGCCTTGCTTCCACTGCAGTCTTTCCGGGCTCTTCAACAATGCACTTATCGCATTTGATCGTTGTCTCGATCCCGAGTTCCAGATTATTCGCTGTCAGTCTGATCTCATCCGGCGTGGCGGTAATGAGAATACATTCCAGGATCGGCATGGTCGTCTTTGACGAAACAGCTTTGGAAACAATATTCACTGCATTGATCAATTCTGTTTTATTGAATCTGATTTTCATGGGAACTCTCCGTTATTGATATTTATATCTTTTTAGTATTATTAGTATTAGGTGCTGTGGAAATGTGGAAAACATCTTCAGAGCCATATTATCTGAGGTTTTTACGTGTTGATACTTATGTTTGAGCAGTCGTGGATCCCTGTTGGGATCGGAGAAGACTGTTAAGGAGGGATTTTCTTCTTCAGTATCTCGCTATCCGCTTTCAGTTTTTCATCTGTCTTCAGATCTGTTGATATCCTCTTAATCCCGTGGATAACCGTCGCATGATCGCGGTTGCCGAGTGCAAGTCCTATATCCTTCTGGGTAAAGGAAGTCAGTTCACGGCATAAATACATGATGATCTGTCTCGGATAAGCCAGTTCCTTATTCTTTTTCGGAGAAAGGATATCCTCCTCGCTCAGCTGGTAATGCTCCGCAACGACCGAAATGATCTTTTTCGGAAGGATCCTGGTATTGCCTGACTGGTCCGGAGAAATCAGGTCTCTTAATATTTCCGCTGCCGAATCCACATCGATCGGAATCTTTTCGAGCTTGGATTTGAGCACGATCCTTGACAGAGCGCCTTCCAGCGTACGGATATTGGATTTAATATTGGAAGCGATATATTTGATCACTTCATCATCCACCTGATATCCGGAAACCTCTTCCTTTTTGCGCAGGATCGCCATCCTGGTCTCAAAATTCGGCGGCTGGATGTCTACCGTCATGCCTCCTTCAAATCTTGATTTGATCCTCTCTTCAAGATTATTGATATCCTTCGGCGGCTTATCGGAAGAAATGATGATCTGCTTATTGTTATTGTAAAGCGTGTTGAAGGTGTTGAAAAATTCCTCCTGGGTACTGTCACGTCCCGCAATGAACTGGATATCGTCGATGAGGAGCACATCCAGGCTGCGGTATTTTTTACGGAAGGCTTCTCCCGTATTATTGCGGATGGAATTGACATATTCATTCATGAAATTTTCCGAGGTCGTATAAAGGATCCTGGCCTTCGGGTTATTTTTCAGGATGTAAATGGCAATCGCGTGCATCAGGTGTGTCTTGCCGAGTCCGACGCCTCCGTAAAGATAAAGCAGCTTATATTCCTGGCCCGGGTTTTCCGCAACCGCAAGAGATGCGGCATGCGCGAGTTCATTGGACTTGCCCGGAACGAAGGTAAAGAAGGTGAAATTCGGATTCAGTCCGTTCTTTTTGATCAGTTCGTTAAAATCATATTCCGGGTCGGGAAAATGGGTATCTGCCAGAGAGGAATTTGAAAGCTGGTCAATTTCCGTCTCAAGAATAAAATCAGGCGTTACCTTAATGCCTGTCACGCTTTCCACGGCGATCGGAAGCAGCTCCTTGTATTTTTTTGCAATGATCTGACGGATCGTATCATTATCCTCAGAAGCAACGATATAGAGCCTGTCGCCATCCAGTCTGTAAGGGCGCAGAGGAACAAGCCACGTCTGGTAGGAGATATCCGTGAGTTCAAATTCATTCTTCATAAACAGAAGAATATCCTGCCATTTATTTTTTATAGTGGATAACATTTATCAACAATCCCCGTTCTGAATGCATTGTGAATAACTTGCCGGTCATGAGACCTGTTTCTTCATTATTATAATATATACTATAATACAGTGCTTCTTTATTTTACTTGAAATCCACATTATTTTCAATGAAATGTTGATAGCTTATAAATCATCAACATTATTTATGTTAATGTTGACATAATGTTATTAAATTTATGAATAAATTTTGTTGACATTTTTAGGGGGTCTTCTATATAATACAGTAGATGTTTTAGCTGTACATAAATTTAAAAGTTAGGAGGTGATCGGATCATGAAAATGACATTTCAGCCAAAGAAGAGACAGAGATCAAAAGTTCATGGTTTCAGAGCCAGAATGAGCAGCGCAGGCGGAAGAAAAGTTTTAGCTAACAGAAGAGCAAAAGGAAGAGCTAAATTGACAGTCTAATGCTTATACGGACCGCGGTATCCGCGGTCTTTTTTCATAAATATAGGTGAAAAGATTTCCGTCTATTAAAAAGAACAGCGAGTACCGAAATATTTATAACACCGGAAGGTCAAAGGCCTGCGGTGTTCTTGTTATGTATGTAAAAGAAAATGAGACTGATCATAACAGACTCGGTATTTCTGTCAGCAAAAAGGTCGGAAACAGCGTTGTAAGACATACATTCTGCAGAAAAATTAGAGAGATTTTCAGAATCAATAATGTTAACACTGTACAGGGAAAAGACATCATCGTAACAGCAAGGAGCCGTGCGGGCAGCGCTGATTATCACAAGCTGGAAAGAGATTATATCAGACTGCTCTCAGATCATGATTTATTATATAAGCTCTCAGAAAGTGGAGGATTTACGGGCGTACGTAGTACGCACGGTAAATCGGACACTTGATGAGTCATCCTTAAGCTTAAAAACTAAGAATCGTAGTGAGTCAGAACTATGTTAAAAAAGATTTGTATCGGGATGATCAGGTTTTATCAGAAATACCTCAGTCCTTTAAAAGTTTATACTCACTGTAAATACATACCTACCTGCTCTGAATACGCCGTTCAGGCAATAGAAAAGTATGGTGTGCTGAAGGGAGGATTTCTCGCCGCGTGGAGGATCCTTCGCTGTAATCCGTTTTCAAAAGGCGGTTATGATCCGGTTCCGTAATTACAATTGGAGGGTAAAGTTTTGGAT
>ODAI012771084.1_pt1 | contig 10678 bp, 8 predicted proteins | sample 1539321 | NCBI WGS metagenome assembly ODAI01 (sample SAMN02144231, study PRJEB22623) | gut metagenome | biome: sheep rumen | host: Ovis aries | place: New Zealand | reverse complement strand
CGAACGTCTTGAACTGCAGAAACTGCAGCATGCTGGGATACAGCGTTTCGCTTACGCAGTTAATCTCGTCCAGGAACAGGATGCCGCGCTCTTCTCCCGTGGCTTCCATGTAGTCGTAGACAGATCCGACGATCTCGCTCATGGTGTACTCGGAGGAATCGTACTCGAAGCCCTTGAACTCGCGGTGCACGATCTGCGGCAAGCCGAGCGCACTCTGGCGCGTGTGGTGCGTCATCGAGTACGACACGACCCCGATGCCGAGCTCCTGTGCGATCTGCTCGATGATGGCCGTCTTGCCGATACCCGGTGCGCCGACGAGGAACATCGGCCGCTGCCTCACCGGCGGGATGACGTACATGCCGGCATCGTCGCGGCGCAGGTACGCCTTCACCGTGTTCTTGATCTGCTGTTTCGCTGTCGCGATGTTCATTGTAGTCTCCTTGTTCGCGAGTCGGCCTCCCTGTTACCCCGACTCATTGCTTTAGAAACGGTTGATGCCCTCTTCGTCCACCAGCACGCGCATGGCCCACGGCGGCACCGCCGGAACATAGTTGTCGCCCTCGTCGAAGAAGACGAAGGCCGTATCGTAGTCGGGAGGCTTCTCGGGGAAGGTCCCCAGGCCGTCCGTGAAATAGATGATGCCCTTCATGTCGGTCAACTCCCCCGAGTCCACCAGCTGGTTCACGTAGGCGAACGCCGGACGGAAATCGGTCCCACCCATGCCGCGCACTTCGAAGCCCTCCATAAAACGGTCGATGTCGCGCAGGTCGGTTATCTTCACGTCGGACTGCACGCGCGCGTCGCATTGAATGATGTGGATGTTCACCGCGTGCGCGTAGTCCTCCTGTTGCTTCATGATGTTGAACGTGTGCTCGACGAACTTGCGCACGAGCTCGCCCTTGCACGACTCCGACGTGTCGATGCATATGGCGAAATCGCGGATACGCTGGGTCTCCTTGTACTCGAGCGGCTCTATGAGCGGCATGTTGCCGTACAGCTTCAGCCCATAGGTGTAGAACACGTAGTCGAACTCGTCGTCGTTGATCTTCATCTCCTCCGACAGCATGGCGAAACGTCGCAGGAAATCGGAGTAGTCGTACTTCTTGCGGTTGGCGACCGCCAGCGTCGTCATGAACCCACCCGCTGCGTAGCCCCACTCCTTCGAGAACGTCTCGAGGTCCATCTCCACCTGCTTGGCGATTTCCTCCCACGAGCGTTCGTCTTGCGCCGCTTCGTCCTCGACGCTCCGCTTCTCGTCGTCGTCGCCTTGCGAGCTGCCGCGCAAGTCGCCTTCCCCAGCATCGTGCGCACCGTCTGCCTCGTCTTCTGCGCTCGCCGCATCATCGGCGTCATCGGACGTCCCTTGCGCGTCCTGCTCGTCGGTTTCCATCGAATAGTCGCCTTCGCACGCGTCCTCGGAATCGCTCGCAGCAGCCGGATTCCAGACGTCCTGCTCTTGCGCATCCGCCTCATCGGCCTCGCCATCGGCCATCATGTCCCTGCCGTCGGAGACCCCGCGGTCGTCTTCGCTGTCGTTTTCCTCCTCGCGCTTGAACGGATTGCTCGGATCGTTCGCCATCAGCATCGGTCGGAAAGCAGGCCAGGGCTCATGGCCATCGCGCTCGAACAGCGCGCGGTACTCGTTCAGCCGGGCGCCCGAGACGAGCCCATCGGTTGCGCCGACGGGCGCGCGCAGCGAGCGCAGGAACAGCCCGTAGAGGTTTCCAGGCGTCAGCTTTCCGCCGCACAGCCCCTTCATCTCCTCGAGCGCCGCGCGCCGCTCCCCGTCGAGCGCGCTTGCGAACCGCGTCCCGCACAAATCCATCGATGCGCTTTCCGCCAGAACGTCGCACGCGAGCCACCACGCTTCGACGCGCCCCCGCGTTGAGTCGTACGGATGCCGGAACAGGCAGTGCATCACGACATGCAGGTAATCGCGCACCACTTCGTCGAAGTTCGCGTCGAATCGACCGATGACGGTGTACGGCTCGAAGTACACGCGCGAGCCGTCGGTCGATAGCGCATAGCGGCCCTGCGCCATGATGGGGCGCAGCTCCATTTTCCACACTGCGACATCGAGGAAGCGGAACTTCATCATGAGCTGCACGCGGGATTCCTCGACGATCTCGAGCGCGATGCGCTTGGCACGCCCGAAGCGGTTCTCCACCTGTTCGTTGTTCTCAACCATCGCTGCTCCGTTTCACGCCAGCACCCTACAGGTCGTAATCGAAGACGTTGTCCGAAAACTTCTCGCGCTTCGTCTCCAGGAGAAACGCCGACGTGGCCGCGTCGCGCAAGGCGCCGACGCGCTCGATGACGCCCTCGAGGTTGCCCGCGTTCACGAACCCACGGTCGATGAGCTCGCCGAGCACGGCGCGGTCATCGTAGAGGGCGACGTCGACGCAGACGTCCTCGATGTTGTTGCGCAGCACGCGCTCCATCATCATCTTTGTATGGGCCGTGAGCATCACGGGATCGTCCAGCCGGTCAAGTATGAGCCTCGCCTGCGCGTAGGCGCTGATGTTGTCAGGCTTGCCCGGAGCGTTGTAGTCGCGCGCGTTCACGAGACACAGGTCGAGTTGCTCCACCATACCGGGCACGTTCACCCAGCTCGCGCCTCCCAGCGCAAGCGAGATACCGCGCACGGCCCCCGGCGTGTTGGGGAAGTAGAAATCGAACGCGCTGCGTCCCGCGAGCGGCTTCGCCAAATCGACGTGGATATGGCGTATCCAGCATCGCGTCGAGAGCCCGTTCGTCCCGATAGAGGACAGGCGCGGGTTCAGCGAGAGATACTCGATGCCCCGTGCGTTGCAAAACGCGTACTCCTCGACGCGCGTCACCTCCTCGGGGAATTCGACATGCGGTTCCGAGCTCGTGAAGACGACGACGCTCGCGCCCGAGCCCGTCTTGCGGCAGAGCATTCCGCTCGCCATGTAGAACGACCCGTTTCCAGAAGCGACCTCGATGCGCGCGAGCGAGGGCATCTTGGTGCCATGGTGGGCGCCGTACGTGACGAGCGCGCGGTCCCCGAGCTCGCGCAGGGCGGCGGGCACGCAGAATTCCTCGAGGTTCGTGTCGAAAAAGGCCTCCTCGCCGATCGACCGGACGCAATCAGGAAGCTCGACGCGCCTCAGGTTCTTGCAGACGCGGAAAGCGGAGCGGCCTATATCGAGCACCGTCTGCGCAACGCGCACGGTGCGAATGTTGTCGTGGTAGGCGAAGGCGTGCTCGTCGATCGCGACGGCGCCCTCCTTGACGTCGTAGCGCTCGAGCTCGCCGTCGACGAGCTGCACGAGATGCCAGCCGTCATCGTGCATGCGGTACAGGCCGCCCTCCCCGTCGAGCAGCAGATCCGCGCATCCCTTTCCAATGGAAAGCGTGCACCCGGGCCCTGAATGGACGACGTCCGTGCCCCTCGTCATGGACTTGCCGAGCCGCGTGATGCTCGCGGGGATGACGAGCTCGGAAATGCGCGAGCCCTCGAACGCGGAATCCTCGACGACCTCCAGACCATCGTTTAGCGCCACGCGGCTAAGCGCCGTGCAACCGAGAAACGCCTTCTCGCCGACAACGCGCAGCGACGGCGGCGCGTCGAAGCGCTCGACCCCCGCACGAGAGAACGCGAACGGGCCGATTTCCACAAGCGTGTCCGGAAGCTTCACCTCGCGAAGCCCCCCGAAGCCGCAGCAGCATTTCTTGGCAAGCTTGACGCAGCCGTGCGCAACGGAAAGCGAGCTAACGGGCCTCGCGAGCGCAAGAAGCTCAGTGCCGTCCTTCGTGTAGATAGCGTCGCCGTCGGTGGCGATAAAGGGGTTTTCCGCATCGATCACGACTTCGGAAAGGTCCGTGTCCTGGAAAGCGCCCGGCTGCACGAGGCGCGCGCCCCGGCCGATGAAGACCCTCTTCAGCCGCCCGCTCGCGAACATGCCGCGTGTCACTTCCCCTGCCAGCCCGGGCAAGACGAGCTCTTCCAGGCTCGGGCAGCGCTCTATCCAATCCGGGCGGAACTCCGCGACGTTGGCCGGCAGCACGAGCCGCCTCAGCTTGGGGTTCAGCTTGAACGCCCGCGCGGCGATCGACTCGACGGTGTCGGGGCAGACGATCTCCTCGACGTGGTCGTTCATGGAGAGCGCGTCGGCGGCGATCGCGACCACGGACATGCCGTCGATTTGCGACGGCACGTACAACGTTGCAGAAACGCCCTCGATGCCGACGATCTGCGTCGCCGCGGCCCCGATTGGGGCGTGGTACCAAACGTCTCCCGATTCCGCGACGTACTCAACCCGTTGCCGCACGCCTGCCGACCCGAATTCACGGGCGTGCTTGCGCTGTGAGCTCCGTCGCCGCGCGCCCAGCTGCTCGAGGCGCGCCACTTGCTCCGTCGTCAAGCCCACTGCGGCGTTCTTGGCGGCAGAACCGCCTTCGACGCCCCATATCAGGTCCGAGTAGTTCACCTTTTCCGACGAAGGCGGCTCGCCGGCTCCGGGGCGGTCCGACAACGCCCCATCGGCCCCGGGACGGTCCGGCGACGGCTCCTCGACGCCGTGATGCTCCCTGCGCACGCCGGAGATGTCGTAGGCGCGCCGCGGCTCGATCTCGTCTGCGTACAGCACGCAATAGCGCAGGCCCTTGTTCGTGACGACGAGCATAGCCGCATCCGTCGCGCCGCCGCCCTGCCCGTATATCTTGTAATCGAGAAAACCCCGGTCGATCATCTCCTGATACCGCGGGTCGCGCTCGATTTTCGACGCGAGCATATGAGTCCCCACGCGCCCGCCGGCAGCGCGTTGTGAAGTCTGCCTGAGCGACATGTTGTAGAGAATGAGTTCCCGGTCTTCGCCAAGGCGCGCCTCCGCCAGGATTTCCTCGTCCAAAGACATGAACATGCCCCCTTCGCGCCTAAACCTCGCGGACCCGCTCGCGGAACTGCTTCATGCCCGCTTCGTCGCCTTCGTCGATGACCTTCGTGATCGCCTCGATGAGCTCTTCCTTCTTGTCGGGAAGCAGGGCTGCGAAACCGACGGGCATCGACGAGTGCCTCGACAGGAACAACGTGCTCGCATTGAGGTTCCGAATGAACTCCCGCATCTCCTCGTACCGCTCGACCTCGCCCGCCTCGACGAACTCGCCGCGATCGACGGCGTGCTTGAGCGGCGCCACCATATTCGTGTAGGGGTCGAGCGTGAGCGTCATCGATACGGCGCCCACGATATCAGGCTCGACGGCGTTGAAGAACTCGGCCGTCTTCACGGCATGCTCGAATCCGTAACCATGCCCGCCGAGACCGAACATGACCGTACATGCCCACGGCATGCCCGATTCTTTCAACTTGAAGCCCGCCTCGTACAGTTCCGCCGAATCGTAGCCCTTGTTCATGAGGGACAGCAGGTTGTCGTCGGCGCTCTCGACGCCGAAGAAAAGCTGCGAGTAACCCGCATCGTGCAAGGACTTCAACTGCTCGACCGACTTGTCGCGCAAATCGCTCATGCGTCCGTAGCTGCCGATGCTCTCGAGGCCGGGAAGGTACTCGTAGATGAGCTCGGCAATTTCCATGAGCTCGTCATAACTTAGATGAAATGCGTTCGACGCTTGCAGGAACACGCGCTTGACGGGTATCACTTTGTCGCAAAGCGCGACGTATTTCAGGTAGAACTTCACCTCGTCGAGCGGGACCTTGCCGTAGGGCACGTTCTTGAAGAACGTGCAGAACCTGCAACCGTTATGCGAGCAGCCGGTCGTCACCTGCAAAAACTGCGTGTCATCACGCCATTCCCACGACGGCGAGTTGACGGGGCTCGCGAAACGAGCTCCGTACTTGAACGATTTCGGCAACTTCGGCTTTCCAGATTCCCTCTCTGCAGACATGCCACGCTCCTCTGATTGAACTCGTCATTGTTTCGCACGATACAGTGCTCGCACAGCACGAGGAAGCGCCGCATTCGTTAAGGTGTGGAAACCAAAAGTTAATGCTGTCTGCGAGAGAGCCCGACTCACTTATAATGTCCCTATCTGGAATCGGCGCTCAAGGCGGAAAGGTCATGTACGACAAGCGGCTCGACGCAATCGTGAAGGCAGCCGAACTGGGCAGCTTCGGCAAAGCAGCCCAGGCCATGGGCTATTCCACTCCCGCGCTCGTAAAGCAGATCAACGGGTTCGAGAGCCAGGCGGGCATAACCGTGTTCGAACGGTCGAACAAGGGCGTGAAGCTCACGCCGGGCGGCGAGAAGTTCGTCTCCGACGCGCGCAGCATCATCGCGCAATGCGAGCTGGCGCTTCAAAATGCTAAGAAAGCGCAGGCCCAGGCGGACAACTTGGTGCGTGTCGGCATTTCGCTCTATCAATCGGGCCAGCGCATGCTGGAGCTCTGCCAGGCCCTGTACGTCCGGAGGACCGACCTTTCCATCCAATTCGTCCCCATCGGCGATACGTTCGAGGCCTATCGGGAAGTCATCAAATCCTTCGAGGAGCGGATCGACTTGTTCGGCAGCACGTACCTAGCAGAGGTGGACGACTCGATGTGCAGCATTGACGTCATAGCCAATCCCCGCTTGTGCATCGCGGTGCCCATGAACGACGGCCTCGCCTTAACGGAGCCGCTACGTTTAGCCGACCTCGCCGGCAGACGCGTCCACGTGCCCGAACGGGGAAACCCCTACGTCGATGCAGCGCGGGACGAAATCGAGTTCGCCGCCCCCGACGTCGAGTTCGTCGAGTTCCAGCATTACGACATCAGCATATTCGACGAATGCGCGCGGCTCGGCGAACCCTTGCTCAGCAAGGAGATATGGCGCAAAGCGCATCCGCTCATGGAAACGATCGACGTGCAATGGGACAAGACCGAACCTTATTGCCTGTACTACTCCCGCACTCCACGCCCAGCCGTAGCGCGGTTCGCCGCGATTTTGAGGGACGTATCCGCAAACGAGTGAGTCGGGGGCGCGAGTCGGCCTCAGAGCGAGTCGTAAAGGTCGGGCTCGTAGGCCACGGCCCAATCGCGCAACTCGCAGAGTATCGGCACCAGATCCCTGCCGGCTGCAGAGAGCCTGTACTCCACCTTCACGGGCGTGGTGTCTTGCACTTCGCGCTCTATCAGGCCGCTATCCTCGAGCTCGCGCAATGAACTCGCGAGCATCGTCGGGCTCACGCCCACCACGAGGCGCTTGATTTCGCTGTAACGCAACGTTTTGCCGTAATGCAACGTGCACAGAATGCGCAGCTTCCACTTCCCGCCGATATAGCGGAATACGGCATCACCCGGACAAGGGTCTGCGCATGGGCACGTGTCAGCTAGGCATACGACTGGATTTCCCGTAGTCAAAGATCTTCCCCCGAATCCGACAGGCACGTGTCAGGCGTCACGCATGACACGGCAGCCATTAGGGCACACGGCCACGCACTTTCCGCACCCCGTGCACTTCTCGACGACGACTTTCTTGGGGCTTATCGGCCCGGCAGCGCCCACCGGGCAAGACATGATGCAACGGCAGCATCCCGAGCATTCGCCGACCACGGCTGGAATCTTCATTCGCGCACCCCTTCAAATGAGGGGCCGTCCGCGTGTTCGCGAACGGCCCGAAATCACATCGCCTGCCAGCGCAGACTAGGCGATCTGCTCGCCGGCGGAGGGGCCGGGGCTCGAGCTGTAGACGGCCTCGACGTCGACGTACACGCCGCCCTTGGACTTGATCGGCATGCCCATCTGCTCGAACGCGGCATTCACCCACGCGGCCTGCTCCTCGAACTCGGGGCCCTCGTTCACGTAGCGGGCGGTGCCGTACAGCTCGTAGGCGCCCTCGTCGCCCCACCAGATGACCGAGACCTTCGGGTTCTCCTGGATGTTGGCGAGCGTCTTCTTGAAGAACTGGTCGGACAGGTACACCGTCTCGTCGTCGATGACCTTCTTCATGGCGACGATGCAACCGTTGGGCTGTGCATCGGCGCGGGCCGTGGCGAACACGACGGCGTCGACCTTCGCGAACAGCTCCTGTGCCTCCTGCGGGATCTTTGCCATAGGGACCTCCTTGTTGATACGGTTTCCGTATCAACAATGGTATCCGAAGCGCCCCATACGTTCAATAACGCAGTTCTTTCTGATGTTGTACGGATTTCCGTACCGCCCAGCGTTCGAAGGGCCCGCCGACGCATCTGGCCGCGGATGCGCAAGCACATGCTGCCAACGCCGGAACCGCGCAAGGCTATAATCTCACTGGACCGTTTTCAACGTCGCAACGACAACCAGAAACACGCGCAATACCGAACCCGAGCTGGGGTACCCCTTCCAGCCGGCCGAACGCACGCGACCGACCAACGTCAAGCGACAAGCGAGAGGAGACACCATGCCATTCGGACGTGAGCAGTTCATCGTAAAGAAGGAGATGAACGGCGAGGTTATCGAAAAGATCTACGCAAAGGAACTCATCCCGACGCCCATCGATGAATTCGAGAAGCTCTCCGACGAAGAGAAGATGCTCCGCAAACCCTATGCGTTCAACCAACGCACGTACGAAGTCGCGCCCGGCATCATCTGCGAGCAGGACGTCGCGGTCGAAATGCGCGACGGCGCGAAACTCTACTGCGACATTTTCCGCCCGGCAGACGACTCCGTGAAGGTGCCCGCCATCCTCGCATGGTCAAACTACGGCAAACGTCCCAACGAGTTCCGCCCCGACGAGCTGAAAGCCTTCACGCCGGGCGTGCCCGCGGGCTCGATTTCCAATTCCGCCAAATTCGAAGCCGTCGACCCCGAGTACTGGGTGCCCAACGGCTATGCCGTCATCAACGTCGACATCCGCGGCATCGGCTACTCCGACGGCTATCACGACCAGTTCGGCGAGCAAGACGGCCAGGACGGCTACGACTTCATCGAGTGGACGGCGATGCAGCCGTGGTGCAACGGCAAGGTGACCATGGCGGGCTCGTCGGCGCTCGCCATCAGCCAGTGGCACATCGCCGCCCAGCAGCCGCCGCACCTGGCCTGCATCGCGCCGTGGGAGGGCATGTCCGACATGTACCGCGAGTCGCTCTACGAGGGCGGCATCCCCTGCATCCAGTTCACGAACTTCGCCACCGCCGGCGCCTGCGGCCTGAACGGAATCGACGATCAGGGCGCCATGGCCGAGAAGTACCCGCTGATGAACGGGTACTGGGAAGACAAGATTCCCGACTTCTCGAGGATCACCGTGCCGGCTTACGTGACGGCCGGTTGGAACCACTTCCACCTGCGCGGCTCCGTGAACGGGTGGCGCAAGATGGCGCGATCGTCGACTGCAAGATCGAGGTGGTCGAGCAGGTGGCCAAGTACATCAAGCCCGACTTCTTCACCAACTACGACGACTTTGCGACCGAGCGCAACCTGTTCATGTCGACGGATAGCTTCTGCGAGATCACCAAGCCGCACCTGAAGCGCTACTACGACGCAGTGAAGGCATTCGACATGATCCCCATCCAGCACACGTGCGGCTACGCGACCACCTCGTCCAGGACTTCATCGACGTGGGGGCTCAGTGCTAGACGTCGGTGCAGCCGACCAACGACATCGTGGCCCTGCAGGAACAGTTCGGCGACAAGCGCGATTGCCCGACTTGATGTGATTGTTTATGTAGCTACAATCGATTTGGGTTGCTGGGACGACTGCGCTCACATGGCGTTTCGTTCAATTTGTCGGGATTGAGGTAATACGGAACGGCGCGGCTATGCGCTTGAGGTGAGCATGGAGAATACGGGAGCAAGACCGAAGGTGATCATCCTGAGCGGGTTTCTGGGCTCGCGGTGCTTCTACTCGTGCTCCACGTCTTTGGTCGGTGGCAACGGAACGGTATGGACAAGCAACAAGACGGTGTACACGTACTTCCGCATCGATACGGCGAGTACGTCGGGGTGCATCACGGCAGCGTAGGACGACGATTGGACGCGAATAGGACATGTCCCAACAAGATGGACCATTGTCCCATTTTGTCTATTAGTGTCCTATCCTTTCCCAGCCCTCTTCCGTAATCTCGTAGTGAGCGCCTCCGGAAAGAACACCGAAGCTGGTCCCGGCGAGGTCAGCGGTTCATGGCCGCGGATGCATCGAAAGATGCCAGGCGCAGGGGCGCCCCGCCGGGTCTGGGGAGGCTCCCCAGCAAGTGTCAGATCGCGTTAATAGCGGCTCTGGCGAAACTTGCTCTGGCACGTTTCGCAGCTGCGAGCCGCGCACTGCCCACGGGTGCACGGTTGACGGGGCCCAGGGGCTGAGGCACGCGAGCCGGCAAGTGTCAGGCCGTGTTAACAGCGGCTCTGACGAAACTTGCTCTGGGATTGCAAACGATGCTCGGCAACTCGGTTATACGTCTCGGCCCGTGCGCCCCCTAGCATTCTTCAAGCAGCCGCTTCAGCTCTTCCTTGCTCGGCAGGACCGTCTCGTACTTGCTGGCGAATATCTGGTCCTTCTCGTTCTCGGGCAACGTCAGCTCGACGACGGCGTCGTTCTTGTCCTGGCACAGCAAGATTCCGATGGTGGGGTTCTCGTCCTGTAGCTTCACGTAGCGGTCGTAGTAGTGAACGTACATCTGCATCTGCCCGATGTCCTGGTGCGTGGGCTTGCCCAGCTTCAGGTCGAACAGCACGAAGCAGCGCAGCAGCCGGTTGTAGAACACGAGGTCGACGAAGAAGTGGTCCTCGTCGAACGAGAAGCGCTGCT
>ODAI013824504.1_pt1 | contig 10679 bp, 9 predicted proteins | sample 1539321 | NCBI WGS metagenome assembly ODAI01 (sample SAMN02144231, study PRJEB22623) | gut metagenome | biome: sheep rumen | host: Ovis aries | place: New Zealand | reverse complement strand
GGCACAGCTTTCTCTCACAGAGGCGGAGGGTTCTCGGCGGGGTCCCTGCTCCACACAGCCGCAGGCATGTCCGGCTCCCGCCTGCCGGCACCACCAGATCTTGCGGCCACCTTGCACCTGTTACGAGATGCCCTCACGCTGCGTCGATCACGCCCATTAAGCCGCCCGCTTTTGCGTTTACCTTGGGTAGTTTCCCTCTGGCCCCACATGACGTGCGAGAATGAGACCAGAGGGGTATGCTCCGCGCATTTCCTTCGCTCGGGCGGGAGGGGCATTGGTTGCCGCCGTCCCCTCCCGCCCGCCGCGAAAGGAAGGAAGGGTGTCTTTTTGCCCGCAGACGGGGGCTGTTCCCACAGCTGGACCACGTGACGTGTGGCATGCGGAGGCAGGTTCTGCCTCAAACGGACCCTCTACCTCTAGGCCACCTACGCCTCAGCCTCAGCCGCCTGCTTGGCCATGACGCGCTCGTGGACCTTCATGAAGGGCAGGTAGATGGCCACACCCAATGCCACGAGGATGACCTGCAGGACAACGGCGCGGAAGTCGCCGGCCGTGGCAAGGAAGCCGCTCAGGAAGACCGGGGTCGTCCAAGGGACCATGACCACGCAGGGGTTGACAAGGCCAGCCACGGTGGCAAAGTACGTGATGATCATGAACAGGTCGGGCACGATCACGAAGGGAATCATCAGCGGCAGGTTGTACACGATCGGGTAGCCGTAGATGACCGGCTCGTTGATGTTGAAGATGCCAGGGCCCAGGGCCAGCGAACCAACCGTCTTGCTGGTCTTGTTCTTAGAGAACAGGAACGTGGCAATGAGCAGGCAGAGCGTGCAGCCCGAGCCACCGATGAGGCCAAAGGTGTTGACGATCTGCATGTTCATGTAGTGGTCGGGCTGGATGGCTGCAAAGCCACCGGCTGCATAGGCTGCCATGTTGTCGGTGATCAGGATGGTGAGCATCGGCTCGGCGAGCACGCCGGAGATGGCGCTCTGATGGATGCCGAGGCAGAAGAGCAGGTTAGCAAAGGTGTAGATGATCACGACGCCCCAGATGTTGGAGTTGAGACTCTGCAGCGGAGCCTGGACGAACATCTTGATGAGCGTGGGAACGTCGGTGTTAAAGCCCACGTGCAGGATGGTGGCCACCAGGCCAAACACACCGAGCGTCAGCAGCATGGGGATCATCACGTTGAAGGAGTCCGCGACCGCAGGCGGCACACCCTCGCCCAGGTTAATCTTGAGCTTGTCGATGTTGGCCAGCTTGATGAAGAGCTCGGTCGCCAAAAGGCCGATGATGATGGCCGCAAAGAGGCCCGAGGTACCGGTGTTGCCCGTAGAGAAGAGGCCGCCGGTCAGCTGGATGGCGCCGGTCTCTTCGACGGTCACCTCAACGGACTGCGGCAGCGTCACAAAGAGCGATGCGAGGGCCACAACCGCACAGGCGATGTCGCCGTCGTAGCTCATGTTGTGGGCGTGGCGATAGCCCACCACAGCGCACAGCAGGATGGCCGAGACGGAAAGCGTTCCCTGCGTGAGCGCGTTTCCCCAGTACTGAGCGTTGGCTAGGGCCTGGTCCGCCAGAAACAGCGGGAAGACCACGTTGTTGATGAGCACCGCAATGCCCGCCAGGATGTAGAGCGGCATGATGGTGGCAAACGAGTCGCGCAGGCTGCGCAGGTGCACCTCTGAGCCGATCCTTCCCGAAATCTCGGCGAACTTGTCCAAGAACGCCTGTCCCTTTCCTTGCCCTTCTGCCATGGTTTTTCTTCCTTTCTTCCTCTCGCAACCCCGAGACCTTCTCCCGGAGTAGTTGCCCGATAGCGAGCCCCCAAGTGGGGCCACCGTACGCCGGCAGGAGCACGGCGCAGGCGCCGCGCGCTAGCCAATCACGTGGGTGGTTGCCACCTCACGCAGCCAGGCTGCCGACTCCTTGAAGCAGCGGTCGTAGTTGTGCTGCAGGTTGACCTCAATGAAGCCGTAGCGGTTCTTGTAGGCATTCACCCAGCTCCAGCAGTCGATGACGCCCCAGTAGTGGTAGCCACGGCAACGGGCGCCCTCGCTGATTGCGCGCGCGATCCAGCGCAGGTGGTCGCGCACGAAGGGCACGCGATATGACGCATCCTCAATGCGACCCTCGGCGTCGCGCGCTGCACCATCCTCCTCGATGCCAATGCCGTTCTCGGACACAAACCACTCGAGGTCGGGGTAGTCGTGCGTCATGGTCATGGCAAAGTCGTAGATGCCCTTGGGGTAGATCTCCCAGCCGCGGCTCTTGTTCATCACGGCATCGGGCCACACGTAGCGGTCGGCAAACACGGGGTTGCCCAGCTCGTCGGTGTCATGCGCCGGCGCCTGCACGCGCGTGGGCTGGTAGTAGTTGAAGCCCAGCCAGTCCACGGTACCGCGCGCCAGAATGGCCTCGTCACCAGCGCGCACCGGCAACTCCACCCCACGCTCGGCAAGGGTCTCAACCACGTCAGCAGGCAGCGTCCCCTTGGTCACCAGGTCGAGCCACCAGCGGTTGTGCAGACCATCAACCATGCGCACGGCCTCGAGGTCGGCCGGCGTGGGGTTCTCGCGCGTGTAGGGAGGCGTGAAGCAGTTGATGAGGCCAATCATGGCGTCGGAACGCACAGCCCCCGCCTCCTGTAGCGTGCGGAAGGCGTCCACCGCCAGCGCATGGGCCAGGCTGATGCCGTACTGCACGCGGCGTGCCTGGGCAAAATCGCGATGGAAGGGATACCATGCGCCCTGCTCATAGCGCTGCTCGGGCTCCACGATCGGCTCGTTGAACGTGAACCAGTGTATGATTTCCTGGCCAAACTCGGCAAAGGCGGCGCGGGCGTAGGCGGCGTAGGCCTCCACAACCTCACGGCTCTCCCACCCGCCGCGACGGAAGAGGTAGGCCGGCATGTCAAAGTGGTAGAGGTTCACGAAGACCTCGATACCTGCCTCACGCGCGTCGGCAAAGAGCTGGTGGTAGAAGGCAGCGCCCTCAGGATTGAGCTGGCCGTCGGCATCCATAAGGCGGCTCCACTGAATGGACGTGCGCACTGACGAGAGCCCAAGGCTGGCCAGCATCCTGAAGTCTTCCGCCGCGCGCGCACCCATGTCGTTGCCCGCATACGAGCCCACGCGATTGTGGAAGGCGCGAATGTCCTGGTTGGACCAGAGGTCCCACAAATTCTCGAGCTTACCCTGCGCCTGCCACATGCCCTCGGTCTGCGGGCCGCTCATCGCTGCGCCAAAGAAGAAATCGGCAGGAAGGGTGTTGTAGGTCTCTGCGTTCATGGGTGATCCAATCTCTTGTAACAGCTTTCGATTTGTAGATTAGAAGCTTTTGCTTTTTCTTGCAAGTACGTTTTCTTAATTACGCTCAACGGTGTGCGTCTTGTGGTGAGCGGTAAGAAAAGGGACAATAGATGCGGGATGCAACGTCCCACAGCGGTGACACAAAGGGGGATCACGGTGCTCAAATACGAGGAACTGGTTCGCACGATACTCGACGAGCTGGCGCACGGCGTCTACAAGAAGGGCGACCGCCTGCCCACCACACCCGAGATCTGCCGAATCTATGGCGTGAGCAACACCACCGTCAAACGGGCGATGGACGAGCTCGAGCTGCAGGGCATCGTGGCGCGGCGGCGTGGCTCGGGCGTCTACATCAAAGAGACGAGCGTCCCTACCAGCACCTATGCCCACCAGGGCAGCACATCGCAGCAGATGACGGGCATGACCGCCGAGAGCGCGGCCCTCGGGCGCACCGTAGAAAGCGATGTGCACGACTTCTCGGTGGTGCGCCCCCCTGCCGAGATTGCCGAGCGTCTAGGCATGGCATCCGATGAGTTTGCCTACCACATCTGTCGCGTACGCAAGGTGGACGGGCGCCCAAAGGTGGTCGAGTACACCTACATGCCGATTGCGCTGGTCCCCGACCTGCGTGAGAGCACCCTGCACGCATCAATCTACGACTACATCGAGCGCGACCTTGGCCTGAAGATTGGCAGCGCCCACCGCACCATCAAAGCCCTCATGCCGAGCGACGACGAGCGCACCTGGCTCAACGCTGGCCCCGACGAGCCGCTCCTCGAGGTGCGGCAGACGGCGTACTTAAGCGACGGCCGGCCGTTTGAGTACTCCATCAGCCGTCATACGAGTGACTACGAGTTCTACAGCATCAGCACGCGCTAGGCGCCACGGTCGCCGCACTTTGTCCCTAGTCGCCACGAAGCGGGCGTGCAGTGCATGGATCACGAATCACCCGCACACCGCGGTCGAGCGGCGCAAGGGGCGCCTATGCTTCGCCCTGGCGCTCGTGCGGCTCGCCTTCCACCAGCTGGTCTTCGCCCTGGCGCTTGCGCAGGTCGTCGCCTACCAACTGGTAGATTGACGCTGCCACCGGCACGCTCAGGAGCACAAAGGGCACGCCGCCCAAGCCGCCGCCCACGGCCACCGCCGCGAGAACCCAGATGCCCGGCAGTCCCGTGCTCGAGCCCACCACGCGCGGGAAGATCACGTTGGCATCAAGTTGCTGCAGCACCAGGACAAACACCACAAACACCAGGGCATCTATCGTAGAAGTGCTAAAGATGAGCAGCGTACCAATGATGCCTCCCGCAAAGGGACCCACCACCGGCACGATGTTGGTGACGCCCACCACCGTTCCGATGGTCATGGCATACGGAAGCTGGAAGACGAGCATGCCCGCCGTGCAGATGATGCCCACAATCAGCGACGAGATGCAGCGCCCGATGATGAAGCTGCTAAACGAATGGTCGAGGACCTTGCCCACATAGATTGCGTTTTTGAGCACCTCGGTGCCGCAGTAGGTCTCCACGAGCTTGCCGAGCTGGGCACCAAGCTGCTCCTTGCTCATGAGGATGTAGATAGCCAGGATGGCGCTCAGCAACACCTCGAAGGTTTCGGAGAGCATCGACGAGACGCCCGTCACCACCGAACCCATGAAGCCACCCGCGCCGCTCATGAGGTAGCTCGAAACCTGCATCTGGATCTTGTCCCAGTCGCTGAGCTGGTTGAGCTGCTCGTCGACCATGGCCTCGAGGTCGAAGTCGCGAAACACCCGCCGCACCGTAGCAACAGCCTGCGGCACCTTCTGGCTCATCATGCGGATGCTTTGCATGAGCTCGGGCATGATGAAGCGCAGCAGGAAGGCGGCCGCCAGAAAGCCGATGGCGATGCTCACCAAAAGACTCACCGGGCGGCGGAGCTTGGCGAGGCGAGGGTTCTTGCCCATCCAGGCAAGGTGCTGCTCGAAGAAGCTCATGGGCACGTTGGCAATGTAGGCGATGACGCACCCCAAAAACACCGGCGTGAAGGCCTTCAGCAACAGCACGAGCAGGCGCGAAATGCCGCTCCAGTAGTAAATGCCCAGATAGACCACAAAGACCGCGAGGCCCATGCGGACAAGCTCGTCTCGATTGGGATAGTGCATGAACCCTCGCTCCTACCCGTCAGAGCGAGCGAAGGCGTTGCGCATGCCCAGACTCGCCGTGAACAGAACCCTATCAAGCAGTGTATCGGTTTCTCGGCGCAAATCGGCCGCCATACGCTCATTGGCTTGCTCAAGCAGCTCGCAAGCCGTGGCGTGATCGGCGCCCGCCTCGGCGACGGCGCGGTCGGTAGCGGCAAGAAGCGCCTGGCCCAAGGCGCCCACCGTCTGCTGATAGTCCTCAACATGCATCACGCATGCCTTGAAGTGCGCATCCGTCAAAGCTGCAACCAGTCGGTTTGCCCAGTAGAAGTTGTCGGTGGTCACCTGTGCGCCCGTGTTGGAGAGGTACGTGGGCATACTGCGCACGTTGGCGTAGAGAGCCACGAGCGCGTTGAAGGCGTTGCAGCCAAAGGCCATCCACTGCACCGCACGGCACCCGGCCGGCGCAGAGGGACGCAGCTGCAGCACCGCTAGCTGGCCATTGCGGTTGATGCCGATGGGACGATAGGCGCCACGGGTTGCCTCGGTGCCCTTCGACCCATAGCAATCGTACGGGGTGCCCTGGTAGTGCAGCGAGAGCACGTACTTGACGTCCTCGATGGTTAGCAGTCGCTCCGGCATGCGGCACCAGGGAATATCATCGCTTTCGGGCGTGAAGTCTGCGGCCTGCCCGTCCCAGCGGCAGCTGTGCGGATTGAGGTGGCGCTGCATGGCCCAAGCGCGCGGCGTGTTGTACACGTGGTCGGCATCGCTTGCGCTACCAAAGGCCTCGCGCGGATTGAAGACGTCAGCCGGCTCGCCCGCGGCGCGGATGGTGAGGTCAAGGTGATGTACCGCCATCCAGGCGCGCAAGTCGGAACTGCACAGGTACTCGGCGCCCTCCCCCTCGGCATCCGACAGGTCAAAGCGGTCGATACCCAGCTGGTTGGGCATCGTAACGTAGCAGTTGTCGGGCACCCGCCGCGCAATCCAATGGTGGCCGCCGATGGTCTCGAGCCACCAGATCTCGTGTACGTCCGAGAAGGCGATGCCATTCATCTCGTAGGTGCCGTAGCGCTCGAGCAGCGCGCCTAGACGCTCGACGCCCTCGCGGGCCGTGTGGATGTAGGGCAGCACGAGGGTCACAAAGTCCTCCTCGCCCAGGCCGCCCGGCACCTCAGGCTGGTAGCCCTCCTCGCCCGGCTTGCCCTGCGCCGGACGCAGCTCCACCAAAGGATCGGCACCCAAGACGCGCTCGTTTGTGGTGATGGTCTCGGTGGCCGTCATGGCAACATCAGACTCGTTGACGCCCGCTGCCGCCCAGATGCCGTCGGTGCCCAGGGCGTCAGGCACGCTGGTGTAGCGCTGCGGCGTAAGGTCGCTCAGGTCAATCTCAAGATGCGAGATGACGCTCTTGTACTGACGTGGCTGGTCCTGCGCAAGCACCACCTGCATGCGCTTGGGTGTGAACTTGCCACTGGCTTCGTCCTCATTGCGCGCGATGATGGTAGAGCCGTCGTAGCTGGCATTTCTTCCAACAAGAATGGTGGTGCAGGGCATGATGAAACCTCACAGAGCTCGTGTTGTCGATGGTCAGTTAACGTTATGATACTCGCAACGTCGCAGCCGTGTCGCAGGCGCAGGCGTGCCGTTCCTGCAAGCCTCACCTAAGATTAATCTTTGCCCAAGCGTCCCTTAATCTTCGCAAGGCATCATACTGGTCAACGAGCGACCACGAGTGGGCGCCATCACATATAAGGAGTTGAACATCATGGAGATGCTTGAGAAGGTTGAGCTGGTTCGCGAGAAGACCGGCGTCAGCTATCAGGATGCCAAGGAAGCCCTCGAGGCCTGCAACTACGACGTGCTCGACGCAATCATCTGGCTTGAGAATGCGGGTATTGCCGACACCAAGACGGCAAGCTACGAGACCGTGGGGTCTGCCACCAGCACCACTGCCTCATCGCCCGAGATGCAGGAGGCACAGGAGGAGTATCACCGCACGAGCCGCCGCACCCGCTTTGGCGAGGTCCTGCAGAGGTTCTTTACACAGGCCAAGAACCTTATCCGCGCAAGCCTCGAGATGACCTTCGTGGCGGAACGCGAATCTGCGCGCGTGCTTGCCATCCCCCTTCTGTTTGTGATTCTGGGCGTCTTGTTCTGGGGTGCCTCCATCTGGCTGCTGATCCTGGGGCTCTTCTTTGGGTTCCGCTACCATATTGAAGGCGCCAGCCCGCTCACCATCGACGTGAACGACGCCATGAACAAGGCGGCCGACACCGCCGAGAGCATCAAAAACGAATTCAACAACAACGAGTAGTGTGGATGCCGGGTCGGACCTCTTCGTGAGATGATGGAGGGCGACCCGGCTCCATCTTGCAACGTGCGACGGAGGCTCTTCCATGTCACGCATCCTGGTAGTAGAAGACGAGGCAAAGATTGCCCGATTCATCGAGCTCGAGCTGACCCACGAGGGCTACGAGGTCGAGAAGGCAGCTGACGGGCGTGCAGCCGTCGAGACCGCCCTCGCGCAAGACTTTGACCTCATCTTGCTTGACGTTTTGCTTCCGCAGCTCAACGGCATGGAGGTGCTGCGTCGCATCAGGCGCGAGAGCGATGTGCCCGTCATCATGCTCACGGCGCGCGATGCCGTCATGGACAAGGTCGCCGGCCTCGACGCCGGTGCCGACGACTACATCACTAAGCCCTTCGCCATCGAGGAGCTGCTCGCGCGCATCCGTGTAGCCCTCAAGCGGCGCGAGGCGCAAGCGGGCACGACGACGGCGCCTGCAGAGCCCGATCACCACATCCTTACCATCAAGGGCGTCTCGCTCGACGTGGAGCGCCACGAGGTAAAGGTGGCAAATGACCCGGTCGAGCTCACCAATCGCGAGTTTGAAGTGCTCAAGGCCCTGATGGAGAACCGCAATGTGGTCATGACCCGCGAGCGGCTGGCGAGCGTCGCATGTGGCTACGACTTCGTGGGCGAGACCAACATCATCGACGTGTACATCCGGCACCTACGCTCCAAGATCGACGACCGCTACGACATCAAGCTCATCACCACCGTACGAGGGGTAGGCTATGTCATTCGCCAAGACTAGCGGGCGGCCGGCGGCGCCCAGCGAGCATCCCGCACGCACCACCATGCGCGCGCCGCTGCGCCCCACAGCCTCCATCGCCCGCTCCATCAGCTGGGGCTTCACCTGGCGCAAGCTCATGCACTGGGTGTTGGAGGATGTGCTGGTGCTCTCGATCCTCATCTGCGTCTTTGTGTGGCACAGCACCGCACTCCTGCCCGCAGCGGCAGCTGACGGCATCACCGACAGCGTGCTGGGAACGCCTATCGTCAGCCCCGCGCACTGCGTGTTTACCGGCACGGGAGCCAACATCGCAACGTGGAAGTTTGCCATCCATGGAGGCGACGGACACGAATACGTGACGGCAGTCGCCCCCTACGTGCGTCTCCTCATACCGCCCGTGGCCTTCACGCTCTTTTGCCAAGCGCTCGACCTGTTCGACTTCTTTAGCGACACGCGTCGTGTGCGCCGCAAGCTGCAGCCCCTGAACGACCTTGCCGTAGCCGCCGAGGCCATAGGACAGGCGACTGCCGCAACCGACCCCATGGCCACGCATGGCCCAACCGCCGCCACGGTCGACAAGATGGCCACCCTCGAACAGGCCATCGAACGCGCGACCGTCGACTCCCCCACCGTGACCACCGGTGACAAAGACCTCCGCAGCATCGAGGTGGCCCTGAACGGCCTGCTCCGGCAGATGCAGGAGGCTAAGCTCCAGCAGATGCGCTTCGTCTCCGACGCCAGCCACGAGCTGCGCACGCCCATCGCCGTCATCCAGGGCTATGTCAACATGCTCGACCGCTGGGGCAAGACCGACGAGAGCGTGCTGGACGAGTCCATCGAGGCGCTTAAGGCGGAGTCCGATCACATGCAGGAGCTGGTGGAGGCGCTGCTCTTCTTGGCGCGGGGCGACTCGGGACGCAACGCCCTCAACCGCATCGACGTCAACATGGCCGAAGCCGTGCACGCGGTGTGGGAGGAGTCGTGCATGATTGACGAAACCCACACCTACCAGTGCAGTGTGAGCGATACCGACCTGCTCGATCAGACGCTCGTCTGCGTGGGCGACCTGGGTATGCTCAAGCAATGCCTGCGCATCATGGTGCAGAACGCCCAGAAGTACTCGCCCGACGGCAGCACCATCACGCTCGGCGTGAGCCGGCAGGAGGGGCAGGTGTGCTGCACCATTCAGGACGAGGGCATCGGCATGTCGGAGAAGGACGTGCGCCACGTGTTCGAGCGGTTCTACCGCGCCGACAATGCGCGTGACGGCAAGGCCGAGGGCTCAGGGCTGGGACTCTCGATTGCCAAGTGGATTGTGGACGCGCATGAGGGGTCGATTGGCATCGTCTCGCGCGAAGGTGTGGGCACGCGCTTTATCGTGCGCCTTCCCGCCAAGGTGTAGGAGCTCGAACCCATGCGCATTACCCGAAGCACCATCGACCCACACGACACCCCTGTCAAGATCATCGAGCGACACGCCCAGGACATCCTGATGTCTGCCGGCATGCGCGAGGGGGCACGCTGCATCCAGCACGGAGCCACCTCGGTGCTTGCGCACTCAGCTCAGGTGACGGCGTGTTCGCTGGTGGTGGCACGCGAGCTTGGCCTGCCCGTAGACGAGCGCGCCCTCACGCGCGGCGCGCTACTGCACGACTACTTCCTTTACGACTGGCATCGTCCTCACCCCGACAACGTGGCGCATGGGTTCACGCACCCCTTTACGGCATGCCGCAACGCCAAGCGCGACTTCAATCTGAGCCCGCTTGAGTGCGGCATCATCCGAACGCACATGTTTCCCTTGGTGCCCTTGCCGCCCGCCAGCCGCGAGGCACTTTTGGTCTGCCTGGTAGACAAAGCCTGTGCCCTGGCTGAGACGCTCAGGCGGGCAAACCGGTAGCGCGACGTATGCAAAGGCCGCGGTGCCCGTGGCGTACGATTCGAACCAGTTTCGTACCACCACACAGACACCGCGGCTCAAAGTCCTGCGTTTTTGCAGGTCAGAAGGGTCTAGTCGAGGTCAGCTCCGTTGCTTTCGATGACCTTCTTATACCAGAAGAACGAGTCCTTGCGGCTGCGCGCCATCGAGCCCTTGCCCTCGTCGTCCATGTCAACGTAGATGAAGCCGTAGCGCTTGCGCATCTCGCCGGTACCGGCGGAAACCACGTC
>ODAI013509322.1_pt1 | contig 10679 bp, 10 predicted proteins | sample 1539321 | NCBI WGS metagenome assembly ODAI01 (sample SAMN02144231, study PRJEB22623) | gut metagenome | biome: sheep rumen | host: Ovis aries | place: New Zealand | reverse complement strand
TATCAGTCAAGCTGAAGGCGGATAAACACAACTGGTAACAATAAAAGAGATGGGAGGTATGAAAACTAATGGTATACTGTGATATACAAGATGTAATAAACGAGGCCAAGATTAAACCAGCACACTTCGGACTCACCAGTGATGAAGAATTAACCAATCGCGTGCAGAAGTGGGCAGAAGAAGCAAAATCATGGACTGATGAATACACTGACAATACCTTCCCAGATTACCCAGACCCTGAACTGCCACGTGTTATCACACTAGCAAGTGAAGAAATAATCCATAACATCATCATCAGCAGACGTGTACGACAGGATGCTCAGTATATTCAAAGTAACGACTGGACAATGAAAAACGTACCATACGAGATATTCACTGACAGTATCAAATCCATGCTCAAGCCTTACATTAAAGGTGATAAGTATAGTGAAAGTAATGTGGACTTCTTCGTGGTGACTGGCCATCCATTAGGACAAAAACGCAAAAACAGTGATGAAGAGGAGGACTGGTAAACAATGTCCCTATTCAACATAGAAGTCGAGGACAACTTCGACTTCGACAAGAAACTACCACAACTCGAGAAAAACATCATACACCTAGCAGGAATAGTAGGCCTACGAGAAGCAACCGATTACAGCCCATACGATACAGGTAAACTACAAAGTAGTTGGAGTACAATGGAAATTGGGAACGTATGCAGACTAGTTAACACCGCAGAGTACTGCCGGTACGTGAATGATGGAACACGATACATGAATGGACAACACTTCGTAGAAGAAGCCATCAGCAGGATAGAAGAACAAAGTCGTGACATTGTAGCACAGGCTATGAGCAAACTCTAAAACCCGTCGGGGGGATAAGTAAACATGACTAATATTAAAATAATATCACCAGTCGAGTCAATCTACGAATGTATCCAACACTGGATCCAACAAGAAATCAAACCCGAGGGAATACTCGGCGATGTACAATTATTCCTACACTGGAATGGACACTACGACTCCCTGGACACGCCACTATTATGGATAGAAAAAACAGAGATTACCAGTCAACCAATCAGTCATGGAAACTACACCACACTCAGCGTACCAGTCAGTATCATCTGTGCTGATGAAGTGATTGATACTCTCCAGGAGGCTGAGCTTAGTACGTGTAATCTTGCATGTAGGGTTATTACTTCATTGTTGTTGAATACGATTGAGCCAAGGCCTGTGGCGAATAATATCATATTGAAGGATTTTCGTGTGGAGCGGTTGTATCCTGTGGAGAATGTTCGTAATACTTTTGAGATTCGTAATAAGACTATGATGCTTGCAGCTACTCGTGTGGATACTCGGTTCTTGTTTGAGGTGGATTGGACACGATACGAGACCATAACGGCTGAGGGTGTTCGTGGTGTTCAATTGTACCGGCGTGATGAGAGTATCCTGGATGACATGGATTATGCTTCAATGGATAACTATGTAGATGGGTAATAAGATGAAAAGAGAGACGAAGAACAAGGAAAACATAATATAAAAAAAAGGAATTTAAAAGTAATATTTTTTTTGGGAGGAAGAGAAGATTGACCTACAATAAACTACCAGGAATAGTTTTCACCGAAAGCGTAGCAACAAGCCAAGTAGCCGCCGAGGATGGAAACATTCCATTATTCATAATAAAAGCCACAGACGACTATGACCTATGTGGCAGTATTAATCACTTCGACAGTTACTCTGCCTTCGCAGATGTAAGTGCAGCACTTGAAGCACCATACACAAAACAAGTAATACAAGACACACTCCTCGAAGTAGGTGCAACAGAGTTTTACCTCTACCCAGTAGCATTCACTAATGCAACAACACTAACAGATACAGTAGCAGCGACTGCTCACCTTGATGATGTGAAAAACATGATCTACATCGAAGAAACAGCAGGCACTGCAAACACTGCAATAGCTAATTGTATTGCATCACTTAAGACTGGTATTAACACACTTGAAAGCAGTGGTGTATTCAGAAGATTATACATTGTACCTTATGGTACAGTACATGCTGCAAGCAATGCAGTGACAAGTCTTACCAGCATATTATCTGCTACTGGTGATGGTAGAATCTGCTGCATACTCCCTGATGAGAATGCAGGTATAGTAACGGGTAAATGTATAGTGTCACCTTATAATGATGAAGTGGGCAGAACACCCGTAAGCAGCGCAGTGAAGGAAAGTAGCTATAACTTTAATGCTGCTGAAATGCTTACACTCATGAACCTCGGAGTATTATTCCTTCGTCGTGAACGTGGAATGGGCGGCTACCAGTATCGTATCTGTCTCGGAGTTACAACTAGCTTCAAAGACAATGCAGCGGATGGACTTCTTGTTTGTAGAACAGTAGTTGATGAATTATTATCACGTATCGGAGTGGAAGCACAGCCATTTGTCAAAGCAAAAGAAACCGATAGTAACGAGGTAATGCTTCAAAGTGTAGTGGATGCAATTGTCAACGAGTTTGTTACTAATGAAGATATATACAGAGATGGAACCAGCCTCACTGTAGGCGGAGATGGTGTTAACTTCACCATTAATGGTACGATTAGACCAGTACGTAGTGCAATTGCAATTGAGGTAAACACTACCATACAATAGGAAATATTAATTATTTTGAGGAGGATTGAATCAGGATGGCAAGAGTATTTGCAGACCTTACCGTGATAAGGATATACTGGAATGGTAACACTTACACTGTAAGAGCAGAAGAAACCAAGACAACTGACAAACAAAAGAATGAAAAATACAAAGCAAGTGAAAGCCACGACCCATATGCTATCAGCTTCGGTGAATCCGAGTACAGCATTGACGTGAAAAATGTAGACCCTGCACACAAACACTTATTTATTCAACTCAGAGAACTTGCAAGACAGGGAAAAAACAAGGCGTTATTCAGATACGCAACATACGAGTACGTTCAAGGAGTATTAACTCCTATGGAACATTATGATACTTGTTATGTTGAAGAAATTACCAGAACGGATAATAAACCGTTTGATGTGAAGATTGGTGCACTGAGTAGAGTGTATCGTAATGCTCAGAACAAGCTCATCTAAACCACCTGCTTGTCCTGTAGTAATTAATGTAGTATGTATATATTAACTTTTTAAAGGAAGGGGGAAACCAAAAAAAAGGGACAATGACTTGTCTTATCCTTTTTTTTGTGGAGGCACCGGAGAATTATCCAATCCTCCCCGAACACAAAATACCACCCGTAACTAGGGGGGGGTATGTGTGTGGTTTCCCACCTTCCTTTTTTTTTATAAAAAAAAGACAACACCAAAATTTTTCAGGAGGAAAACAACACTATGACAGACGAAATGATACAAAAAGGTGACGCACTAGACGACACCATGAGCCTAAAAAGAATACTAAGCACAAAAGAATGGATCAACGAGGCAAGACAAATACCCCTCGAAAACCTACCAACACACGAACAAGCACTACTCATCCAGTGCATAAACAAAGAACCACTAAACGACGATGAACTAAACCAACTCGAAGCAATACTCGGCAGATACAGAGAAACACTAAGCAACGAACAACCAGAAGAAACAATACAAGCCATCCGTGACAACATCCAACACATACACGACTGTGACACATTCCTAGAAAAACTAGAACAAGCAAGAACCGAAACCATCACCACAATACCATTCAACATACCCACCAAGCACGGAACACTAAGCACACAACTAGACATCTACCCCATCACAGACAGTACAATACTATTTGATCCTAACAGTCACTTCGCACCATTCATGGACCAAACCGAGGAAACAATCACCGAAGCACTTGACGAGGGTAAACTCGGCATAGAAGACTTACAAGTCAGGGAAAAAATACACAAGGAAACACGTGAAGTAATGAACGATGAAATCAGTTACGACATGATGATAGAACTACTAGCCAATCAAACAAGTATCCACGGCGAGCCAAGAAACCCAGAGAAAATGGAAAAAATCTACAGGACAATGGAAAGCGTCTACGTAGCAGCACTCATGACAAGAATCCAACCACTAATACTAGAACCTGTCTACAATGTAGACATGGACAACGTATTTCAAGAGATTAGTGAATAGCTACCCCATACGGGTATACATGACAGTATCAGAAAAACACAATATACCCGTCAGTGAAGTAATCCGTAACAAGTTTGACCCTGAAATACAATTATACATACGATATTACAACAACCTATTCAGACTCGAACAAGAGGAATATGAACAAATGAAAGAAGAACAAGAACGACAACTAAGGGAGGTGAAACAATAACATGCCAGAAGATGTAGAAATAATAATCCGAGCCAACAGTGAAAACGCACAACAAGTCATCAATGACCTCAAACGACAAATCTCAGAAATGGGAAAAGCCGGAGACACCGCCGGAGGACAAGCATCTGGAGGACTCAAAAAGACAAGCAACGAAGCAACCGGATTAATGGGAAAAGTCAAAGGAGTCAGTGACAGATTCACCGGACTCAACGGAGTAATCACTGGAGCCATGGGAGCCGCAGGACTAAGTGGCTTCAAATCCATGACAGTGGATATGACCATGGCACGTATGCAAAGCAAAGCACTCATGACCAGTACCCTAGGTAGTAAGGATGCGATGAACAAACTCTACAATGAGATGCGAAACGGATCCGAAATCAACGGCAAATTCTACAACGGTACCAAACAATCCATCATCGGAATGGACATGATGCTAAACGCCATGAACGGAGTAAAACTATCCACTGGTATTACCAATGAAGAACTAAGTCGTGTCCGTCCGAATATTCAAAAAGTCGGTGAAGCCTGCATGCTCATGGGAGACGATGCAAGTCACGCAGAGTTTGTAATGCGTGAATCCATGGCCGGTCTAAACGGTGACTTCCAAGTACTCAAAGAACAATTCGGTATCACTAAGGATGAAATGCTTGCTACCGGCTTGTGGAGTGGTGCTGCTGATGATGTTGATGGTTATAGTGCAGCACTCGAACAATGTCTCGGTAAACTCGGAGACTTCAACGGAGTCGGAGACACTACTGCCGGTAAACTTGAGAAGATTAAGAAGAACTTCAAGACTGCGGGTATGGAAATCGGTGACAACTTCGAACCATACATTGCCATGGCAGTTGATGGATTCCTTGACTTGCAGAATAGTTGCGGACCATTAAGTGAGGCTATCCTGTGGGTTGGTGGAGGTATCAGTGGACTTGCCAGTATTGCCCCTACTATTAGCCCAGTGATTGACTCGTTTAAGGATATGAAAGACCTTGCGAAAGACGTTAAGGGCGGCTTGGATAGTATTAATATCTGGAAGAAAGGTGAAGATGGGAAGTCCAAGTGGGATAACTTCAAATCCACACTCGGTGATGTGAAAAAGAAAGCTGGTGAAGTCAAAGACAAACTCACTGGTATAAACTTTGGTAAAATAAAGGGAATACCTGGCTCGATAAGTAGTGGATTAAGCACTTTAAGTTCCAAAGTAGGTAGCTTGAAAAGTAAAATACCAAGCCTCAACTTCAGTAAAATCAAAGGATTACCCGGAAGTATTGGAAGCAGTATCAGTAGTGTAGGAAGCACTATCAGTAATGTATCAGGTAAGATTAGTAAACTTAATGCAATTGAAAAAATCAAGGGAATCCCAGGCAGTGTTAAAAGCACAATCAGTGGGTTATCAGGTGCATTGAATAGTGTGAAAGGTGCTATCATCGGCACTACTGCTGCTGAAACTGGTGGAACTGCTAGTACAGGTATTTATGCAGCCGCCAAAGGTGTATTAACAAGTGTTACCACGGCATGTGCAGGTGCATTTAATGCATTGAAGGCCGCGATTTTAGGTAACCCCTTACTTGTATTGGCAGTTGTTGTGATTGCCGTTGTCGCGGCATTGATTTACTTTTATAACACAAATGAACAGGTGCGTAACACTATCAATGGTATAGCGAACACGATTAAGGGTGTGTTGATGGGTGCTTGGGAGGCACTTGGACCTGTCATACAACAAGTGGCTGATATTCTTCAAGGTGCTTGGAGTGCTGCATGTGGAGCATTCGAGGCAGCCAGTGGAATAGTAACCAGTGCAATAGAACGAATGCAAGAAGTCTTCAATGGCTTCCGAAGTATTATCACAGGTTTATTCCAGGGTGATATGGGAAGTGTTATGGATGGACTGGTAGACTTATTCGGTCCAGACCTTGGATCCACTATAAGTAACGGCCTTGATAGTGCGATTAACACTGTCAAGACTAAAGTAATGGAAATACCAAAGGCAATCACTGATGGTCTTGCTAATATTGGTAATATGGTTGTGCCTGGTGGAGGACTGGGGGCTGGTATTATGGCAATGCTTAACCCCCTACCAACCTTGATTGGGGCAGTGTTCCAGCGTATTGCTCCGACTGTTATGCCAATGATACAGGGAGCATGGAATACTATTACTGGTTTGTTTGGCCAGTTGGGTAATCGTATACTTCAGACTTTCACGAGTATACCTACACGTATTGCACAGTCATTCATGCGTATTGTTACTACTATCAGGTTACGGTTGAATCAGGCTCGTGCTATTGCACAGATGATGATGACTAACTTACGTAATGCTATTATTAGTCGTATTACAAGTATTCCTGGCCGGGTGGGTGCTATCTTTATGATGTTTGTACAAACAGTACGTAACAGACTCACACAAGCCAGGGCTCAGGCAAGTCAGATTGCGAACATGATCAAGCAAGGTATCATTGATAAGATACAGCAGATGTATACTGATGCTCGTAACTGGTTTAGTCAACTCGCCAGTAATATTGGTAGCTGGTTGTCGACTGCGGCTGCTAATACCCTTAGTGGTGCAAAGCAGATTTATGATAATATCATTAACAAGGTTAAGGACATTCCTCAGAAAGTTGCCGATGAGTTTGGTAAAATACCGGGCAAGATTAGTAGTGCATTGAGTAGTGCTGCTGCTGCTGCGGCTAGTGGTGCTGCTGCAATTGTGTCATCATTCAAGTCGGCGTTGGGTATTGCTTCACCTGGTTATGCACAGCGTATGACTGAAGCAGAATTCAACAGCATACCAATGCACATTGAAAATAGTGGAGTACAAGCAACAGCCCAAGCCTACAAACAAGCAAGTAACATCGTTAACAGTTGGAGTCGTGGAATGAATCCAACACAGCCAGGACTACTCAACAGTACACTTGACGTGGGAATAGTAGGCCGAGGCTTACAACAACTACAAAGACCAGTAACCAGTCAAGCACTACGAGGAAACACCAACAACACCACACGGAACGTGAACAACGACAACCACAGTAAAACAGTCATAGTCAAAGAAATCAAACTAGACTGTAACAACCTAACCCAGGCACAAAGCAGAAGAATACTATACAACGCATTGGAGGGATTATAAGTATGGCACTTGATTGTACAAAGATAACAAGCAGCAGCAGCACATGGCTAGTACAAGGAAGCAAAGGAAGCCAAGTAACCGAACTACAAAAACAACTACAAGCCAATGGATACTACAAAGGCTCAGCAGTAGATGGAAGCTTCGGACCAGTAACCAAGAGTGCTGTAATAGCCTTCCAGAAAAAAACTGGTAATACTCAGGATGGTAAAGTAGGACCGAAGACATGTGCCGCACTAAACGGTACTAAGGCGGCAACCACTACCACCAGTGCATCTAATAAGCCAACCGGTTTTGACTGTCCGAACACTAGCCTGAAGCGTGACCAGTCTAATAATGCTGACCTTGTTAAGAAGCTGCAAAGTGGACTTCAAAGCATAGGATATTACAAGGGTTATAAAGTAGATGGAAGTTATGGTACTTACACGGCTAATGCTGTAGCAGCATTTCAACGAGCGAATGGCCTAAGCCCTGATGGTTGGTTTGGGCCTAAGACATGTGTAGTATTCAACCAAAAATTGGGGTGGAGTGATGCCAAGACAACCACCACCAAGACAACTACCACAGTAACCAAGAAGAAAGCGGCAGAGATAGTCATCGACGCAGCCAAGGCAAACTACCTACCAGAAACAAATCCAGAAATAAACTTCACAGTTGATGGAGTCTACTTCATCGCCACTGATATTAGTCCTAATCGTAGTTATGAGAGTGGAGACTGGCAGACTATAGAACTACTTGGTGACAAGAGTTATACATACCTTGGACATAGTCAACCGATAGAGTATGATATTACTGTTAAGCTACCACTTGAAGCATTGAACAATATGGAAACCGCCTTGCAACAGATGCAAAAGAAAGCCTGCAAAGTAACCGGCAAAAGCATTCAAAGTGGAAATTACGTGATGACCATCAACAAGGGATTCGCATTGGGTGACTGGCGTACACTCTCATTCCACTTACTACAATACAGGGGGTAAAGTATGGCACTTGATTGTCCAAAAATAAGCCTCAAACAAGGAAGCACGGGTAGCAGTGTAAAAGAATTACAAGAAGCCCTTAAGAAGCTTGGATATTACAATGCTAATGTAGATAGTAGTTATGGGCCGGTAACGAAGAAAGCTGTTATCTCCTTTCAGAAACGATATGGCCTTACTCAGGATGGATGGTTCGGGCCGGTCAGTTGTCAAAAGCTAACCACAGTGGCCGGTAATAGTACCAGTGGTAGTAGTACTGACGTGTTTGACTGTCCCAACACCAGCCTGAAAAAGGGCAGTAAAGAAAAGACCAAAGTCACCACACTACAGAAATACCTCAAAGAATGGGGATACTATGAAAAAAGTGTAGATGGTGACTATGGCAGTTACACTGAACTCGCAGTCAAGGATTTCCAGAAGGAAGTTGGTGAAACAGCTGATGGATGGTTCGGCCCTAAAACCTGTAAACACCTTGTAGCACGTGCTAAGGGACAGGATGAAGAGGAAAAAAATCCTTATGTCATCGGTAGTAAAATACGTGAAATACCCTTATATGCTCGTTACCTTAAGGGAACACTTACCATGTTCCCAGAGGTTGTCGTGGAAGAAGAGGAAGAAGTCACAGTAACCACCACATCGACTAGTACTGACACATCATCCTCCTCCTCTTCAACGGATACTGGAGGTACAGGTAGTGGTGATTACAATGACCTTGACAGTGGCAGTAGTGATAGTGACAGTAGCAGTAGTGATACTGCTACGAGTACTCCAACCACAACCACCACGAAGATAAAACGATTCAAGATTGTTGAAATTGGTAAAGGTAAGACCAGTGCTACTAGTGGAGCACTTGACTGTAACACTGTCAGCTTGAAACGTGGTAGCAGTGGTGAAGATGTGAAAACACTCCAAACCGGACTAACCAAGATGGGATACTACACGAAAAGTATTGATGGGGAATTCGGTGAAAAAACAGAAGCCGCAGTAAAACAATTACAAGCAGCCACCGGTCAAACAGTCGACGGATGGTTCGGCTCCAAGACTTGTCCAGAGTATAATAAGAAACTGGGAGTCGATACAAGTAAGGTATCATCCAAGCCATCATTCACATTGACTGACTTGATTAACCCCAACCCGAATAGTGACGTTGAAGGATTAACACATGACTGCACACTCCGTACCGTTTACACACAAGAAAAACTATCAAAGATTCAAGTAATGCAAAGATGCAAGCTAGAACTACTGCAAGATATAGATGTCGTATACACACTTGATGGTTATGTGAATGACTTGAAGATTGTACAAGAAAGCGGAGTAATGTACCTTGAATTAACACTCACCGGTTACAGTGCATTCCTTGAACAAGACTTCGCAGATTACGGTGGAAACAAGAAACAAAGTGAACACTTAAAGGCAATCTGTGAAGAAATCGGATTAATGCTCAAACTAGACCTTAACGGCCTAAAAGATGAAGACATAGAACTCAACAAAGTCACCGTAACAGGAAGCGGCGGAACCGGTAGTGGTGGGGGTAGTACTGTGCAGATGAGCAATAATGATTGTGATGCAAGCGACAGCTACCAAAGTGGGCACTGGGCAAATCACCGAACCAATCCTCCTCGTTGTACTGCAAGCAGTAAACAAATGAGAGGAAACAGTGACAGACAATATGCAAGAGACACAGCCAGCCATAACAGCACAAGCAAAGAACTGGTGGAATATGTGCAAAGCAAATGCCAGTATCAACTCTACGCTGACAACCCATACGGAAGTAGTCGTTGTCCTGATGCAATGTGGAAGAGTGGATCCAGTGGGAAGATTCGTGGAAACTGTGCAGACTATGCACGTATGCTAAAATGTATACTAGACGTGAACGGTTACAAAAGTATTATCTGTCATATACCAGGGCATTATTATAATGCTATCTGGGAGAATGGTGACTGGACTGTATGTGACCTTTGTCGTGTATTGTATGGTGACTCAGCGTATGGTCATGCAAACCATGGAAATGTCAAACCTAAAGGTACATGGGATAACCCAGTAGGATAAGGGGGTAATTATTATGAGCATAGTTGAACAATTACTGCCCTCCGTGTTAGAAATAATACCAGAGGAAGAACGAGACTTACTTCCCGAATTATTTGAGAAGATTTACATTGCAGAGTATGATGAGAATCATACTGCTTACCTTCTCTCTTATTGGACTCGTGAGGTTCCCGCAGTTGCTTTTGATGTGAACTCCAGTGAGTTCTTGGGGGTGGTTACTCAGGAATGGGCAATAGAACATGGG
>ODAI013979851.1_pt1 | contig 10680 bp, 10 predicted proteins | sample 1539321 | NCBI WGS metagenome assembly ODAI01 (sample SAMN02144231, study PRJEB22623) | gut metagenome | biome: sheep rumen | host: Ovis aries | place: New Zealand | reverse complement strand
TAATCTTGCTAAAGTTTCATTTTTTCCACATACTCCTATTTTTGTACATCCTTCTGCGTTTACTGTTTGTGAACATTGATAACAAAACATATTTTCATTCATATTTAATCACCTATTATTGTTCTATTAATTACTATAATTAGAATAATTATATAATAATTTGTCACTAAGAAAGTGAAAACAAAAAAATATATTTATACTGTATAATAAAAAAAATATTTAAGGTGGAAAATTATGGAAGAAATGATAAAAACATTTAAACAATTGGGATTTACTGAATATGAATCCAAAGCATACATTTCATTAGTCAATTTAATATCAGCGAAAGCAGATGAAATAAGTAAACATTCAAAGGTACCACGTTCAAAAATATACTCTGTACTAGAAAACTTACATGAAAAAGGAATGATACAAATGCAACATGGAAGACCTATAGAATACACAATAATAAATCCTAAAGATACACTTCCTTCATATCAGAAACAATTCAATGAAAACTTTGAAAAACTAGAACAAAACATCATAAACATATATGAAAAAAAAATACCAAAAATAAACACTCCTATAATATCAATAGAAGATATAAATGCTATAAAAGAACAAAGATTTTCATTAATTAAAAATACTCAAGAAATATTATATTTAAGGATAGGATTTATAATACCTGATGAAATAAATTTATTTAAAAAACAAATAACATATCTGCTTAAAAAAGGAGTTGAAGTAAGGATTTTAGCATCCAAAAATTTCATATACAACAACAAAAAAATAAATCTGGAAAAAGAATTATCTGATATTTCCACACCTATAAAATACCTAAACTTACCGGCAGCACAATTATTAATTAGGGATAATAAGGAAATGTTACTAATATTTGCAGAAAACAAAGAAAACAAGATCCATCAAAAAAATATGATAGGACTATATAACACTTATCCAACAATAATTTCTAATTATAAGAAAGCTTTTGAAAAACATTTTAACTAAATTATAAACATTTTTCCAATAAAATCGGACTTTTTATAGGAACACCAATCTCATGAGAAATAACATTACACTTAGTAGTTAACAAGAAATAAATTGGAGTATTAACAGTCATTTCGGTTAAACCTTCATAATTTCCCATTCCTTTACTAACAATCAAATCAACATTATTCATTAACTCTTTAAATTCAGATGATACAAAATCTTCAACAACACCAACAGAACCGGCACCAGTACTTATGATTTCTGCATATTCATCTAATTTTAAATTTATAGCATCAGAAATAAGAGCATCATTTAGGATAGGTTTTTCTTTTAAAGCTAAAATTATGTTAACATCATAATCCTCTTTAATTTTCTGGATAAGTAATTTATCAAAAACAATCTCTCCACCATTATCAGTTAAATATAATATATTGTCAGCATTTTTTAAAGCGTTATCAAATTTATCAATATCATTAATAACAAACTCTCGGGTTATTTGTTTTTTAATTAATGATTCCATATCAGTATTTTGATCTAAAGCTCCAAAATCAATTACATTACCAGCAACAGCAATTTTAACATAATTTTCTAAACTGTTGTCTTTACTTAGTAAATTTTCAATCATGGGAATTAATTTTAAGGCTAAACTGTTTCCTTCTTCACGCAATAATCTGTAAGGATCATTATTTCCTGTTTCTTTCATAATCATATGATGTAATTCAGTTCCTAATTTATTTGACTGATAGTTCCTCTTAAAATAAGTATTCATAAAACTTAAAACTTTTAATGTAACATCCATCCGTTTTTCTTCATCTTTTGTGGCAAATTCAATTGCTTCTCGTGATTGTCTAAGCATACAGGATGCACATTCATAGTTAACTTTCACGTTATTCTAACTCCTTTATTTATTAACAAGTTTATTAATAATTATTATGTATCTTTTTTTTATTCAAGTTTTTAGTATGTTCTCTTTTTAACATATCTTTTTCTCTAAGTATGCTATAACAATAGTTAAATATTTTTTTTAATAAATATTATATTATAGGTGATTTAAAATGAAAATATTAGGAATTAATACAAGTCCAAGAGACAATGGAAACTGTAAAATCGCATTAGAAAAAGCATTAGAAACTGCAAAAGCAGAAGGTGCAGAAGTAGAATTAATTAATTCAAACAAATTAAACATCTCAGCATGTCAAGCAGATAATTATTGTAAAGCACATGAAGGAAAATGTCCTGTAGATGACGACATGCAACAAATTTACAGAGCTATTGAAGAAGCTGATGGAATAATATTTGCAATACCAGTATACTTCTTTGATGTAAACGCTCAAATGAAATTAATCATAGACAGATTATACTCCTACTTCCAATTCCCATTTGCAGAAACATATGGAACTAAAAAAGTATCATTCATAATATCACAAGGAACTCCTGATGTAGCTGCATTTGAAAACACATTAAAAGTTCAATTCGGTGCATTTGAATTCTTAGGATTTGAATTAGCTGATTTCGTAGTATTAGGAGATAATAATATACCTGGTGCTATTAACGAAAAAGAAGATCAAATGGCACAAGTAGTTGAAGTAGGTAAAAACATATTATAATTTTATTTATTTCATTCATATTCACCTCCAACTTATTTTTTTTGATTAATTTTACAAAAATATTATTTTACTAAAATATAAGTATTCTAAAAATTATATCTAATAATATAATTTATTAAAATATTTTACTTCAACTTCTTTTTTTATTTAAGTATATTGGGGAGACTAAAGTGCAAGATAATTTGCAAGATAAATGTGGAATTATAGGAGTATACTCCTATGAAGAATCAGTTGATGTTGCTTCATGGATATACTCAGGATTATATACTTTGCAGCATAGAGGTCAAGAATCTGCAGGTATAAGTGTTTTAAAAGAAGGTCGAATAAATACACACGTCGGTATGGGATTAGTATCTGATGTGTTTGACAGCGATCTAATTGATATTCTAAACGGAAATGTAGGTATAGGTCATGTAAGATACTCTACAACAGGAGAATCACATGTAGCTAACTGTCAACCATTCGTAGAACATGAAGATGATATAATAATAGCCTTTGCACATAATGGAGATTTTGTAAATTCAAAATTATTACGAGATGAATTATTAGAATCCGGATACAAATTTAGATCAACAACAGATTCAGAAGTAATATGTCAATTAATAATACATGAATTTAACAAGTGCCAAGACGCTGTAATAGCAATTCAAAAAACATGTGAAAAACTAATAGGATCATATTCATTAGTAATAGTAATAAATGGAGTATTATATGCTGTTCGTGACCCATTAGGAATGAAACCATTAGCCGTTGGCCGAAATGATGAATTCGTAGTCGTAGCTTCAGAAAGTGTAGCATTTGATTCATTAGACATTAAATATGACAGAACAATCAATCCTGGGGAAATACTGGAAATAAACAATGGTGAAGAAATAAGTCATCAAATGCCAACACCAGATCATACAGCAAACTGTATGTTCGAATATCTTTACTTTGCAAGACCAGACAGCATAATATTTGATAAAAGCGTATACCAAGTACGTTTAAATGTGGGAAAACAATTAGCAAAAGAATATCCAATAGATGCAGATATAGTAATAGCAGTACCAGACTCTTCAATACCAGCAACATTAGCCTATGCAAGTGAATCAGGAATTCCATATGCCGAAGGATTAATAAAAAATAGGTATGTAGGACGAACTTTTATCATGCCTACACAAAAAGACAGAGATTTAGCAGTAAAATTAAAAATGAACACAGTAGGATCCATACTCAAAGATAAAAGAGTAATCGTAATAGATGATAGTGTAGTGCGAGGAACAACATCCAAAACAATAATTAAAATGATACGAGATGCCGGTGCAAAAGAAGTACATTTATTAATAGGCTGTCCAGAAATCATCTCTCCATGTTACTATGGAATAGCAATGGCAACAAAAGAGGAATTACTCGCAGTAGATAGGACAACAGAAGAAATTAGGGACATTATTGGAGTGGATTCAATAGGATATATAAGTATAGAAGGATTAGTAGAAGCTATAGGAACTCCACGAAAAGATTTATGTTTAGGCTGTATAACTGAAGAATATCCTACAGTTATACCTCCTGAATTATATGAAGATGAAGATTAAATTCTTCATAAAATAACTATTTTTTTTATAATATGTGATTTACATGGTTGAATTATTATCCCCTGCAAGAGATAAACGTTCAGTAAGTGCTGCAATAAATAATAATGCAGATTCAGTATATGTTGGAATAACAGATTACAATATGCGCGCAAATGTAGCCAACATTAACTTGGACGACATTAAAGAAATAACCAAACAATGTCATGATCATGACAAAAAGTTATATGTTTGTACTAACACAATTGTCTCAGATAAGCAGATAGAAAAATATAAAAAACAAATTGTAAAACTAGAAGAATTTGACGTTGATGCATTGATAATATCTGATATTGGAATGATAAATGTGGCTAATAAACATTCCATACCTTTACATTTAAGTGTTCAAGCTAACATAACCAACACTGAAAGCTTAAAAGTATACAAAGAATTAGGTATTTCACGTGCTGTATTATCAAGAGAACTATCCTTGGAAGATATTAAAAATATTAAAACAAAATCCCCTATAGAAATAGAAACGTTTATTCATGGAGCAATGTGTGTTGCAATTTCTGGGCGTTGTTTTTTAAGTTCTTATTTTTATGATAGAAATGCAAATTGTGGGGAATGTCTACAACCATGTAGACAGGAATGGATTATTAATTCTACAGAAAATAAGCAGCTGGTACTTACTCAACCGGAAAATAATGATATTGAAAAGTCTAGATTGCTTAGTCCTAGAGATATGTGTATGATAGAGCACATACCTGAATTAATGGAAAGTAAAATAGATGCATTTAAAATAGAAGGAAGGGCTCGAGCACCAGATTATGTTTCAACAGTAACTAAATGTTATTCTGAAGCAATAAAAGTTTATGAAGATGGTTTATGGGATGAAAATGCACCAAAACTAATTCCTCATTGGAAAAAAGAATTAGAATCAGTATTTAACAGGGGATTTGACACGGGATTTTACTTCAGAACTCCTAAATATACAAGTTATGACAACCAAGCAACATATAAAAAAGTGGATATTGGACAAGTAGTTAATTATTACAAGAAAATAAATGTTGCAGAAATAAAGTTATGGGATAAACTAGAAATAGGTGATGAAATAATAATACAAGGAAATAAAACAGGTAGTGTTACAGAAAAAGTATCTTCAATGCAAATAGAAGGTAAAAATATTGAACAAATATCTGAAGGTAATGTGGGAATTAAACTGGTAAATGTAGTGCGTGAAAATGATCATGTTTATAGAAAAGAATCAAATTAGGTGAATAGAAAAATGGTTAAAAAAATAGCAATTTATGGTAAAGGTGGAATAGGAAAATCAACAACTGTGTCAAATATAGCAGCTGCATATGATAAGGATACTTTTGTAATCGGGTGTGATCCAAAAGCAGATACAACAAGAACATTGGTTGGAAAACGGATTCCTACAATATTGGATACAATAAGGGAAAATAAAGAGCCTGTATTTGATGATGTTGTTTATGAAGGTTTTAATAACACATTATGTGTAGAAGCAGGTGGTCCAGAACCTGGTGTTGGATGTGCTGGTCGTGGAGTAATAGTTGCAATGAAATTACTTGATAAATTATCTGCTTTTAAAAATAATCCTGAATTGGTGATTTATGATGTACTTGGTGATGTTGTATGTGGAGGTTTTAGTGTACCACTTCGTGAAGAATATGCTGATGAAGTGTATATTGTAACTAGTGGGGAGTACATGTCATTATATGCAGCTAATAATATTGCTAAGGGTGTAAGTAAATTAAATGGTAAACTTGGTGGAATTATTTGTAACTGTAGAAATGTTAAAGATGAGGTTGAGATTGTTTCAGAGTTTGCTTCTTTAATTTCTTCAAAAGTGGTTAGTGTTATTCCACGTAGTGAACTTGTTCAACAAAGTGAATATAATGCTTGTACTGTTTTAAAGATGTTTCCTGAGTCTGAACAGGCTGATAAGTATAGGGAATTGGTTGATACTATCGTAAATAATGATTCATTTAGTACTCCTACTCCTATGACTGTGGATGAATTTGAAAGTTTTTTCCATAAGTATGTTAATTAAACCATGATATTGGTTTATAATTATTTTTTTCATATGAGTTTACACTACTTTTTAAAGCATCTTCAAATGTGTTAAAATAATACAAATGTGACATGCATTTACAATCAGAACATCCAAAAAGTTCAACATACTTAACACTATCTTCAAGTATTTCATTTGCTATTTCGCATTCTATTTTTTTAGTAGAGTATGTGTATATGACTTCTTTTACTTCTGAATTTTTATTTAATAAAAGATAATCAGCATGCCAATGCTTCTTTTTATTATTAGAAATATGTCTTTTAATACGATTTGACAAAGAATTTAATGCAGAACCAACATAAACATAAAAACCTTTATCAAAATGCATAATTCCTTTAGCTCCAATTTTAATATTAGAATCTTTTTTCATTTCTATTATAATACAATAATTTCCCTTGTCAATACTATTTTTATCTTCCATAAAAATCCCACTAATTATATTTTAGATGGTAATCTATATGTAATTAGGTGAAAATATGGAATATACTTTTTTTGCAAAAGGTCATGAAAATGTCACATCAAAACATAAATCAACATTTGAAATAACAACAGATAAAAGTTTAACTCTCAAAGGAGATTGTATAATAGGTTTAAATTCAGAAATAACTTTAAATGATTTGCCAATAGAATTAAAAAAAGATATTCAAACGGACAATAAAATAATAGAATTATATTTAGAAACAGAAAACGCCTCAGATACTATTATTGGAACAGGTTCTTCAAAATTAACATTAAATCATCCAACGGACATGGTTTGTAGAAAAAGTGATTTTACTTGCAGTAGGACATTGATGATTAATTGTGATAAAGCCGCAAAAGATTTAAATAAAGAACTTATAAATGACTTAAAAAATAATCTTAAACTAAAAATTACAATTAAAACAAGTTAATAATTAAAATTTAAATGCGGGAGACGGGAATCGAACCCGCGAAGAGACTACCTCACTAGGCCCTCAACCTAGCGCCTTTGACCGCTCGACCACCCCCGCATATAGAAATAGTTTTTTCATATATTGGATGGATTTAACCAACTAACCTATAAAGGTTATAATTAAATATCTTCCTCATAATATATAAACATTTCTAAAAAAAAAATAATTATTCTGAATCAGCCATTCTGTTAAGCGATTCAGTACAAGTCTCCATCTTCATACCCAACTCTTTTTCTACTTTATTAACATTCAAAGAAGAATCTCTTGGACGTGGAGCTTTTTGAACAAATGATTCACTAGTTATAGGATTAATTAAACTTTCATCCAAATCAAATGCATCAGCTATTTTCCTAGTAAAATCAAAACGATTAATAGCATCATTACCTGCAGTATGGAAAACACCACATTTATCCTGACGTGCAATTTCAAAAATTGCCTCACCCGCATTATCAGCTAAAGTAGGAGAATTAATCTGATCAACAACAATATTAATCTCATGCTTCTGTCTTAACTCATTGATAACCCAAGTAGTAAAATTAAGCCTTTCATGCCAACCATAAAGTACACTAACACGTGCAACAGCCCAATTACTAGAATATTTTTGTAACTGCACTTCACCATCATACTTTGACTTAGCATAAATACCTAAAGGATTAACAGGTTCGTCTTCTTTATAATAACCACGATTTCCATCAAAAACAAAATCAGTGGAAACATAAATAATCTTAGCACCTACTTCTTCAGCACTTTTAGCAAGAAAACCCGTTCCATCACCATTTATACTGTAAGCCTTTTCTTTCTCATCTTCACATAAATCAACATTAGTCATAGCAGCACAATGAACAATAACATCCGGATTTTCACGAATTACACAATCATGAACTTCTTTTTCATTAGTAATGTCACATTTAACAGTATCATCACCAGGATTACTATTATGTACTAAAGTTAATTCATCCTCTTCTCTTGCAACGGTAGCAAGCCTCTGACCAAGCAGACCACTACCTCCAGTAATAAAATATTTCATAAATATATATTTACAAATTAGAATTAAAAAATTTTTTTGTACTAATCAAATGGATAAAATAAACATAATTTTGTTAAAATAATTTTATATTGGAGAACAGATTATTTTAACTGAAACTAAAATTTCGTAATCATAAAACGTCTAAATATATTATTAACAAAAATACTTTATTCATACTATATTTACCATGATTTACTAAAATATTTTCTATTTTTATTCAAAAATATATAAATAAATATAATAGATGTTGTTTTTTATTCAAACATTTAGAATAAAAAAAAATGTGATGATGTGATTATTTATGACGAGTCAGAAAACTAAATTATTCACATTATTAACAGTAATCTTACTAACAATAATGTTTTCAGGCATAATTAGTGCTACAACAATTGATGACACAAACAACACAGTGTCAGACAATTCACAACTAACAAATACAACAATAGCAACAGAATTCCTTGCAGTTAATACTAAAATATCATTAGATAAAATACCAAACACTAAAAAAGATGAAACAATCACTATAAGTGGTAAAGTAGTTGATGAAAACAATAAAACAATATCAAATGCAGCTGAAAGATTAAATATAAATGGTTTACAAAAAACTCTAAGAACAGATGTAAATGGAGTATATGCTTTTAATTATACTGTGACAAAAGCAGGAACTACTAATGTTACTGCATGTGTACTTGCAACTAACAAGTATGCTGCATCTAATGTTACAACTAAAGTGTCAGTTGCAAAACTTGCTACTAAAATCAAAATTAATTCAATTAAATCTGTTGTTCAGAAAACTAATGTTAATATAACTGGCCAGTTATGTGATGAAAATGGTAAAGGTATTTATGGTACTGTAAAATTATTAATTAATAATGGTAGAGCTACCATAAAAACTGATACTAATGGACAGTTCACATATACTCATAATGCTACACGAGTTGGAACAAACAATGTAACCGCAAGTAACCTTGAAAGCAATAACTATAATTCAACACAGTCCACAGCCGTATTCACAGTAACAAAAACATAAAAAAGTAATAGGAATACCCTATTACTTCAATTTTTTTTCTAAAATATTCAAATTATAAAATAATTCTAGGATATGAACATTAAATCTACCACTCAAAAATATAAACTACTTTTTTGATAGTGTCAACACTTGTGGGTATGAATTTCATATTACAATATAGTTACAAAAGTATGAAGTTAAATTTGATGTTATAAATTTGTTTTTTATCGCCCCTTGTGGGCGTGCTTCAAAAAATAAGTGATAATTAGGTTTATATAGTAAAAAGGAGAGATATTATAATATGAAATCCCAAAATACCTCTCCTATTAATAATTATGACGACAAACAATATAAACTTGACGATTATTTTGATGAACTACCTAAGCAATGTAGCCGAAAAGAATATATAGAAGATAAAATTGAAAAATTAAATTCCAATTTAACGGTCTTTAAACTTAATGATACGTATCATTTAAAACAGAAACATGTTTATTGTCCTGAATGTTATTCTAAAGATATAAATGAAAAAGGATATTACTCTAGAGGAATATTATTTATGGATTATGGTCTTGTTGATTGTAAAATTAAACGATATAAATGTAAACATTGTGGAAAAGATTTTTCAGCAGATATTTCTTCTATTGTAAGACCTAATTTTACAGTATCAAATGAAGTATTAGACATTGTAGAAACATATTACTCAATTGACTTCACAAGTGTCAGAAAAATCAGAGAATTCTTTGAAAAAGTTCATGGAATTAAGATATCCCATCAAGAAATTCAAGACATCTTAGTCGATTATCATATTCATTTTAATCCAAATATTAAAGAATATTCAGGATATTATGCATTTGATGCTTTATGGATAAAAATAAAAGAAATAAGTGATAAATACGTGTTTTTATTAGCATTAGTTGATGTGTGTCATGATACTATTGTAGCTTATAAAGTTGTTGAACATGAAACAGAAGAAGAAGTACTAAAATTTCTCAAAGAAGCTACATCAAATCAAGATCGAATAGCCATTACAACAGACTTAAAACCAGAATACATGTCTCCCATCAATGCTTTAGGATTTAAACATCAATTTTGTAAATTCCATTTTAAACAAAATAACAATAGAATTATCAGAAAATATGTTAAAGATAACAATCTCCCTGAAGAAAAAATAAAAGAATATAAAAAGTTTTTACCAGAATTATATGAAATATATGATGTAAAAACTCAAACAGAAGTAGCAAAAATCGTAGAAAACTTGAAAAAGAAAATAAATGACTTTCCCGAAGTTATTCAATACATAATTAATGAAAAATTAGCACCGTATTTTAAAAACTTAACATATTTCCTTGAAAATGCAAAAATCGAAAGCACAAGCAATATCATAGAAAGAATATTTGAAGATCTTGCTCCAAAGCATGTGAAAAAATGTTATAAAACTATAAAAGGATTTTTATCAAGATTTAACTTAAAATTAAAGCGATGGGATGAGAG
>ODAI011483533.1_pt1 | contig 10680 bp, 12 predicted proteins | sample 1539321 | NCBI WGS metagenome assembly ODAI01 (sample SAMN02144231, study PRJEB22623) | gut metagenome | biome: sheep rumen | host: Ovis aries | place: New Zealand | reverse complement strand
TACATTGGATATTTTGTTACCTTAATCTGAACCTGTAAGTGATATTTACAAGTTCAGATTGCTTGAATTACCCCCAGCTAAAGCAAGGGGATTTCTCGCCTCATTTTTATAAAAGTGGTTAAGAAATAAAATTGTGTTCTATTACGTTTTTAATATGATTATAAGATTTTCCTTCGGCAATCATTGAAATAACAGGTGTTAAAATAGAATCTGGGATATTAAAGAATTCATTCTTAACATTATATTTTTTTAAAGCTATATGAAAAAAATGTTCTGCGTCATACATTTTTTCTACTGCCAACAATCCTAAAACTGCAAATTTTGTTTCATATCTTGTGTTTAACTGTTTGATTCTTTTTTCTATGTTTGTAGTACATCCTATTTTTATATTTTTTGTTTTTAAATCTTTTATGAAATATACAAATTGCTTAGATTTTTGATTTATATATGCTTCATGCACCCATGATTCGAAACATCTTAATAAATCAACTAATGAATAGTATTCTGAAATACCAGAATCACCATAAATAAAGTTCAATATTTCGAAAATAGTCTCAGCTTCTTCGAAAGAACCTTTACTTAAAGCGACCTTACAATCATTTGTAAGTTTTAACAAAAGTTGTGAATCCATATATTTTTTTTCTCCTCGGATAAATGAAAAGCCTTATATGTTTCATCTTAGTGGTCGTCACACCTTCATCTCTCTCCATTAGGAAAAGAGAGATTGCCAAGATGAAGCGTATAAGGCTTCTTGTATTACCCCTAATGTTTAATATATGTGGAATTGACGTTTTCCACGATTTAAGATTACTTGAATAAAAAACAAAGCTTAAAGGAATCATTAAAAGTAAATGTATTTTTCTCTCTAAATTCCCTGAGACTAGCTGACTTGAGGATAGATAGCCCTGTAGCAGAAGTAAATCTGTTACTGATGCTTTTTACCTATCCTTACCGTTCAAGGAAATTCCCCTCGACCCCTTCCTCTCGGATAGACCAAGTAATAACATTGTCTTCTTGGTTTGCAGACTTTCTAACTACAATGCTAGTTCCTATCCTCGCTCTGCTTTCGCCCACGAGTAGTGTCACGATAGGTTCCCCATACACTTTTGTAATTCTGCTAGGGTGGGTATTGCGCTCGTCTCACAGAATATTGGAACCTAAAAAACAAAAACCATTTTGAGAAAGGCTTTGTGGTACCACCCACACTAGTCACCATTTCACAAATGACTAACTAAACCTGTCTCAAAATGGCTTCTGAGAAAGAAAAATGTGAAATGTATGTTAAATGTTGGTGTGGTAAGTTCCAACGTGTACAGAATAGTTTAGAAAAAAAAAGACCTTAAATATTAAGAAAAATATTTTTCAAAAATAATCTGTTTTTATGAAAATAATTTTACAGGGTGAAACTCCTAGCAAGAAAAACTCCAGAATAATGAACACAAAAACAAAAAGGTCTTTTCCTAATCCACGTTATACAGAGTGGCATGACCTTGCAATCCTTCAGGTGCGTTCACAATTAAAAGGCTGGAAAGCCCCGGTACCATGTTCAATCAAAGTAACTTTCTTTCACGGAGATAAACACAGGCGCGATAGTGACAATGCTATGTCTTCAATCTTAGATATGCTTAAAGATAACGGAACAATTATTGATGACTGCTGGACCTACATTCCTCACGAAGAATCATGGAACTTTTACGACAAAAACAACGCCAGATGTGAAATAGAAATAACAGAGTACAAAAATTAATCCCTCTTGACATATTTTTTTTCAAAATTATTTAAGGTCTTTTTTTTTCAGTTTTATTCTGCATTCAGATTGAAATAAAGGAATCCTCTAGGAGAGTGACCACCTTTTGAAAACTCAATCTGACAATACAGGAGTATTAAACATGAAAGAACCTATCTTCACAAAAGAAGCGGTAGAAAAAATTCTTGCAGGGCAGGAAGAAGTTGGAAAGAAAGTAGACGAGCTTCTTGCTCTGTACACAGAGGATTTGAACGGAATCAAAATGAACCGCGACGATTTTAAGACAGAGAAAGAAAAGGCAGAAGAAAGAGCAAAAGAGCTGGCTGTGCAGAACGCAAAGATTGCGGAAGACTATGCGGCTTTGCAGAAGCAGCTTGAAGCAAGTTCTCCTGATGAAATCAAAAAGGCTTGTGAAAAGGCATATGAGCAGAAACAGTCTGAACTGGAAAGCTCATATAAAGGTTTGTTGACTGAGAAAGACAACAGAATTAAAGACCTTACTGAAAAGTTTGAGAAAGCACAGAGAAATGAGCATTACCTCAAATGTATTCAGGACTTTAACAAATCGGCTGAAGGATTCGATATTGAACCTTCCGGCAGAGATTACCTTTTTGAAGCTATCTATGGACATGACGGCTCGAAATTCATCGAACGCGACTTGGGTGAAGGTATGAAGCTTTATAACTCGGACGGACAGACTGGTGTTGCTGCAACCAAAGCGTTCTTTGCAACAGACTTCGGAAAGAAATGGATTCGTAACATTTCTTCGGGAGGCGGAGCAGGAACAAGTGCAGGTTCACAGCAAAATCAGATTATCAATCCGTTCAAGAAAGAAACTTTTAATCTTACCGAACAGGCACGTTTGCTGAAAGAAAATCCTGAACTGTATAAACAGATGAAGGCCGCAGCAGGAGCGTAGTTCGGACTACAGGAGATAACTATGGCAAGTACAAAACTTTCCGATGTAATTGTACCAGAAGTGTACAGTCCTTACGCACTTGGCAAGACAGTTGAACTTAATAAGTTCATTGCCTCTGGAATCGCGTCAAAAGACCCGGACCTTCGTTTCCCAGATATGACTCGACAGGTAAAGGGTGGTAAAACAATCCATGTTCCTTTCTGGAAAAATCTTGTTGATGCTGACAATGCTGAAGACGAGATTTATACAGATACGGATGATTTTGAAATCAACAACATTGAAGCTGGTGAATCTATTGCAGCAGTTCTTACACGTACAAAAATCTGGGGTTCACACGACTTGGCAAGATACTTCTCTGGAAGTGATCCAATGATGGCAATCGCAGATATGGACGGTACTTACTGGGCTAACCGTGAGCAGCACGTTCTTCTGAGCGTACTTGCCGGTATTACAGATAAAACCGCAGGTGCAATCAAAGACCACGTACTTGATATTTCTGGCGGAACAGGTGATGCAGCAGTACTTTCAAACGGAGCAATGATTGACGCTATGTACCTCATGGGAGACCATGTTTCACAGCTTGGTGGTATTGCCTGTAACTCAGCAGTTATGTCAAAACTGACAAAACTCAACCTTATCGACACAGTTCGTGCTGCTGACAGCCCAATTGAGTATAAATACTTCATGGGAAAACCAGTAATTGTTGATGATGCAATTCAGGCTACAGCAGGCGCACATCCTATCTATTTCTTCGGACAGGGAGCAATTGCTTACAACGAAGATACAGAAGGCATTGAAAATACAGAACTTGACCGCGATAAGATTCATGGAACTGATATTCTTATCACACGCCGCGTATTTACAATGCATCCACGCGGATTGAAGTGGGTTGGAACACCAGTAAAGACAACTGCTTCTAACTCAGAGCTTGCTACAGCAGCTAACTGGGAACTTGCAGACAACATCAAGAATATTCCAATCACAAAACTTATTGCAAAAGTGTAACATAGTAACATAATGGCAGAGTATCTCCAGGGGTACTCTGCCCTGCTTTTTGGAGGTATGCAAATGAGTATGTTTGCAACTTGGGCTATTTCAAAAGCCATAAAAAGAAAAAATGAAGCAAGAAAGAAGCTGGAAGAGTCTACAGCACCTGTAAATGAACCGCAGAAGGAAAACAAGCCTGTAGAACCTGCAAAAACTTCAGGAACAGTAAAAGAAACAAAACCTGAAGAAAAAAAAGAAACTAAAACCGAAGTAAAGTCTGAGTCCAAAGGAAACAAACATCTTCGTGATGAGTAAGGAATAACAACGATGGCTGATGTAGTTGAAGAAAAAAAAGAAATTTCTCTGATTGTCGAAGACGGTTCTTGTGTACCTGGCGCGAACAGCTATGTCAGCCTTGAGTATGCCGACGAGTACATGAAGAATACTGGAAAAGCTGGCTGGGAACAAAAAACTGATAATGAAAAGAAAGCCTGCCTTATAAATGCCACAAGGTACATAGACAGTACATATTCGAAACTTGGATGGAAAGGACAGAAGAAATATCACAGAAGGCAGTCTTTATGTTTTCCAAGAGTTGAACTTTATGATAAGGACGGTGATGAAGTTCTCGATATTCCAGATGAATTAAAAGAGGCTGTCTGTGAAGCCGGATTTATTGCGGCCAATACTTCTTTGTTTACAACAAACTCTGCTTCAGGGGAAGTAAAGAAAAAGAAAGCAGACGCTCTTGAAATTGAGTATTTTTCAGTAAGTGAGTCAGCAGGAAACTACATATCAAGATTTTCAGTACTTGATTCATTACTTGCAGGTTTTTATAAGACTAAAAAAAGCGGCAGCAGAATTAAACGTGCAGTTCATACTGACCTTCTTGGAGGATGCTTATGATTGCTAAATAAGTAGACAAATATAGACTATGTACCGATGGTTAGTCGGGAATTTACGACTATGGACTGTACAAGAACTTGCGAGTAGAAAACTCTAGTTTTCAAAAGCATACAGGATGAAGTAGTAATTTTCTTGATATGGATATTTGTCCATATTTTAAGTAGCAGGATGGATCTGATGGACTGGGAAGAAATGAGAGAAATGGCTGACGAACTTATAGATGACTTTTCTAATAATCAGACAGCCGTTCTACTTAAAGGAATAAAAGAAAAAGACCCGAAAACAGGAAAGATAATTAAGACTTTCCGTGAAGTTTCTACAGACGCAAGGGCTGTAATGACTTCTTATTCAGAAGAAACAGTTGGTCAAAGCGACGGAGTTATAAAGGCAGGAGACGTTAAGTTTATATGCCGTTTCAGTGAAACTCCTACAGAAGTTGAAGACAGGGTTCGGTACGCAGGTATCGAATATAACATAGAGCATTACAGGGCAATCAATCCTACGGGAGATTATGTAATCACTTACATAATACAGGGAAGAAAAGCATGAGTTCTTCTTGGAAAATTAAGGTAAAGACCGCAAACGGTTTTACATCTCAGAAAACTCTCAGAAGTGGAGATAACAAAATGGTGTCTCAGCTTGTTACGTCTTCCCTTAAAGACGATGTAACCGTAATGATTGCAAAGGAAGTTGAAGAAACTGTAAGACAGCACAATGAAAGAGTTATTACGCAGGCTGCGATATTCTTCCAGCGTGTTGTTACAAGGACTCCAAAAGATGAAACGTATTACGATCCGAATGTAAAGGTATTTCATAAAGCAGATGATGATTATGTCTGGAAACACTGGACCATTAAGTATTGGAGAAGGTCTCTTACGGCAGAAGAAATCGGCGCAAAGTATTTTGAAAGCGAAAAAGACTTTAACAACAAGGCGAAGATTCAGGCAATTGCAGACATTATAAAAGACAAGCTTTTTAACTTTAAGAGCTATGATTTTGAACACAGACCTACAAGAATTAAAGGCATAAGGTTTGAAAATACACATCCACGCTTTGCACAGCTTGAATACGGTATGTACGAATGGAGTGATACAGTGCCGAAAAAAGGAAGCTATAAAGGACATCCTTCAAAGCATTATCACGGTATACAGAACCATGCCTCTGTTCAGGCTCCTTACGGAATGTACCGCATAACACAGGCAGAAATGGAGTCCATGTCGATTGAAGATTATGACGCATGGAGTTCAAGAACTTATAAATCAGACATGAGAGAAAATGATGTAATCAGAGTTCCTTCAAAAGAACAGATAAAAAAACTGAGGGAAATAATCGGTGATAAAACACATCTGTCTGACAGTGACATTGACGCTGTTACAAAAGTTTGGGGTGCAAATTAATGACTGATACATATATCTGGAAAAAAGTAAAAGAACGTTTCTACTCAATGAAAAGAAAGGAACTTAACGAAAGTACTGGCGAGTACGAAGATGTATGGTTTCCGTATTTTATGAAATGCGAACACCCGGAAGAAGAACCGCCAGTATTTGAAAGCGTTATTTATCCTGATTTCAAAGATGAGATAGATACAGTAACGCTGAACGTTATCGAACCGAACATCACGGCTCCTACTCCGAGTGATGATATTTGGTTTGAACTGTTTCCGCTTCATTCAAAACCAATGCAGGTTGAATGGGGCGCAAACGGACGCAACAGATGGATTTTTGGGTTGCAGATTAATATCAACGCGCCCAGAAATGCAATATATGGCACTGCTGCTATAGATGAAGTTTACGATTTTATCGCAGACAATTTTAAGCGTGGTGATATTTTTGACGGAATAAGAGTACTTGATTCTGCATACCGTTCTTCCGCACAGATGCAGACTACCTTTTATTCTGAGCCTGTTACAGTGATGTTTCAGGCAGATTTGAAAAAATAGAGGAATACAAATGATAGACAAGTCAGATGTTTCGTACAACATAAAGACCGGCTCAGACACAGACCTCTATCTTGCAAGAGTTAATACCGAAAAGAAAGTTGGCGGACAGTCTAATCCAAAATTCGGCAAAATTAAAACTCATGCAGGCGGACGAGATTTCCCGTACCTCACAAGAACTACTGGAAACAGTTTGAAGCCGACAACGGAGTTTATTCAGTCAAACGAACTCCGTCATGGTGGTGCAGAATCAGCACCTAGACCTGGCAATACTTCTGTAGACGGAAGCATTGATATTGAACTTTCACCTGTAACGTTTGATGACAACATCTGTTCAGTTTTCAACAACGAATGGAGAGCATGGAAATCAGACAATGGAAACGCAGAAGTTAACTTTGACAACATTCCTTGCGGAAACGGAACTTTCCTTACAAGAGCAAGTAAACTCAAAAATCCATCAGCTCCTTCAGAGGGATATGATGAAGAAACCTACAACAGTGACGAAGCTCTTAAGCCAAGAAAGTTAATCAACGACGGTGTGGCTGCAAACGCAGATGGTATTCTTGTAGTACCAAAAGGCTGTGTTGTTAACGAAATGGTTTTCGGAAAGAAAGTCATTGAGTACATGGTTACAAAGAAATACGGTGGTGCAGAAGGTGAAGATTTGTATCATATCTTTAACAGACTTGCCGCTGGCTCTATGGACCTTAGTGCCCAGATTGGTCAGATTGTGACAGGTTCTTTCAACTTCATGGGTGATTCAAGTTCTAACATTCTTGAAACAGCAGAAGCTAAGACTTATCTTGGCGGCTCTGGTGTTACAAAGTTTGAAGATGGTGTTACAACTGGAGATGACTTTATCGATAAGCTTCCTTCAAAATCTACTGACACAGACCAGTTCACAACCAGAGAAGGAGATATGTGGATAAACGGTAAGAAAATTCTATTTGCACAGACACTCACTTTCAACGTTGATAAGAACCTTGACAAGAAGTATGCATTGTTCGTAAAGAACGCAGTTGCAAAGACTTCTGCAAAGAAGGCTATCACTGCAAATATTGAAACTTATCTTGTTCCTGAATCAAAAGAACTTTACAACCTTGCAAACAACAACAAGACTTTTGAACTTCTCTTCGCTTTTGAAGACAAGGAAACTAATCCTGAGTATATTTACCTCGTTCAGATTTTCTCTGCAAAAGCTGAGGATAAAGACCTTAATGCTTCCGGCGAAGATGATTACACAATGTCGGTTCCTCTCCGTTCTTTCGGAGAAAGACTCTGCCGTGTTTTGAAAGTTGCTTTGCCAAAAGTACTCAGTGCAAAAGTCGTATCTGTTTCAAGTGTCAAGAAAGCCGTATTCACACCTAATGCTGTACTTACTTTTGGAGACCTTTCTAAATATGACGCTTCTGCAAATCCTGACGGCATCAAGGTAACTGTAAAAGTTACTGTAGGTGATACCACTACAGAAGAAACCTTCTCTCCTGTAATCGGTTATGAAAAAGTAAACGCAGCAGGAACAGGAACAGAATATGTTCACGCAAACGGAACTCCTTTCAGCGATTCTGAAGATGCTCCTACCATTATTCTTGACCTTGTAGAAACTTCTGCAACATATGGTCAGATTATTGTTGTTCCAACTGTTACTGCTGGTACCACTGATAAGTCTGTAGAAGTAAATCTCAGCTGGAACGGCAAAGATGTTTCATGCTTCTACACTGTTGCGCATTCATAATTTAAGTTCTAATTTTTTCTGAACTAGATTATATCCGTACTCCTTTCGGGGTGCGGATATTTTTTTATACAGAGGTATTTATGGCAGAAGAGAAAAAGTTCATTGATATTGAGGACTTTTACACTGATGACAATGAAAAAAACGGTGTTTGGCATGAGGCTGTTACTGAAAACGGACCTACTGGACTTGAATTTCTTTTAATCGGAATTCATTCAGATGAAGCCGTAGCAAAGATGGAACACTACGACAGACTTGTAAATGAAGTTCGTGAAAAAGAAAAAGACCCTGAAATTAGGGCGCAGAAAGAAAGAGAACTTGACGCTGAACGAGTTGCTTCACTTACAAAAGGAATCCGTACAAGCGACGGCGAAGTTATCAGGAAAAAAGGTCAGGAAGTTGACTTTTCTCTGGACTTTATAAAAGAACTCTATCTCCATTCTCCATTAATCAAGATGGACAACATTGAGTTCTGCGTTAGAACTGCAAATTTTATGAACAGGAAGAAGAATCACTAAAAGAAGCAGTAAAGAGATACTTCTTCCTTTATCACTACCATTCCGTTAAGAAGTCAGTCGTAAAAAACGGCAAAAAAGACTTTGAGACGGAATACATAAGAAACGCAGATATTCGGGAAAAGTTTATAAAAAAAAGTGGGAACGGGAATGAACAGCTTGGCTATGAAAAGTTTATCCAGCTTGGTGAACGTGATGACAAGTGGAAGAAACTCAGAGACATTCCTGTTCCAGAACAATATGAATGGATATTCAAGCATTTTCTGAATATCTGGCAGGGCTGTGAATGGACTTTCGGAGGTTCAATCATATTCACATTTAAGACAATTATGGAATATGAGGAATGTATGAAAGTTCCGTTCAGAGTATGTGACAGAAAGCTTCTGTTGAAAATGAAGGCGTGGGCGTGCAATCAAATAGCAGAGTTAAACGATAAGGCGGACTAAAATGGGAAAAAGTACCAATCAGCTTATAATGGAAATCTATCAGCGTGTAAACGATAGTGAAGTTAAAAAATCTTTAGAAGAAATTAAGAAGTATGACAAAGAGTCAGAAAAAATTCTTAGCCATGCAGAAGAAGTTGCTGCAAAACTTTCAAAAACTATTGCTTACAACAATAGAAATATGCTGAATCAGAACTTTAAGTCTGGTAATCCGTTCTTAGATAAATTACAAAAAAATGCAGTGTTTGAACCAAATCAATCTCCTAACATCACACTTATGGCAAGACGCTTAAAAGTAGGATTTGGTAAAGACAATAAAGAAATAACAGAATTAAATAAGCAATTATCTTCCACTGCAGAAACATTTGTCGATTTTAGAGATGCTATAAATGACGCTGGCGAATTTGTAAAAAAGACTTTTTCAAGTGCTGACTTTTTCAAAATGTATGAAGCGAAACAGCCGAAACCTTTATTTGTAGGTGCGGAAGAAAATGCTCGGCTGGAAAAAGAAAAGCAGACAGCAGAAAAACGCATTACAGAAGCGTTAGAAAAAGAAGCTGAAGTTGCTGAGAAATTAACAAAAGAAAAACAGAAAGATTTAACTGCATGGCAAAAAGAAAAGAGTAGGCTTTCAGAAGAAAGAAATGTAAACTCAGCAGAGCGTAACCGTATAGCATCACAAGAGTCTGCAAGAAAGCAAAGAGAAAGTAATGACCTTGCAAACTTCCGTGCTTACAAAAATGCACACCCGGAAGAGTTTGGCTCAATAAGACGTTCAAAACGTTATCAAACAGGACAGTTAATCACTGGTATTGCTGACCAGTTTGCAGACAGAGGGCTTTTAGGACGCGGACTTAGTACAGCTAGTCAGATTGCACAGGGAGCATTATACGGCGGTATGTTCGGTGCTGCCACAGTAGGACTTACTAAACTTGCAAGCGGAATATCAGAATTAACAAAGGCTGCTGATGAATCTTACTCTACTATTGAATCATTGAAAACTCAGTTATCTGTTGTGTTCGGTGGTTACACACAGTCTGCACAGATGTATACACAAATTGCAGATTATGCTACTCATTCACCTTTTGGAATTGAACAGACAACAGAACTCGCTACCCTTCTCCGTCAGTCAGGTGTTGAAGCAACTAAAGTAATGGAAACTTTAAGAATGCTCGGTGATACCGCTACTGGCGATATGGAGAAGATGAAGCGTATTGCAAACAACTATGCACAGATTGTTTCTATCGGTAAGGCTTCCATGCTTGATATGCGACAGTTTGCATATGCGGGTATTCCTATTTTTGAAGCAGTTTCAAAAGAACTCGGTGTATCTCAGACTAAACTCAGAAAGATGGTTTCTGAGGGAAAGGTTACTGCTGAAATAGTTGAGAAAGTATTCAAGGATATGACCGGCATTAACGGTATCTTTGAAAACGCTACAGAAAAAGGTGCAAAGACACTTAAAGCCAGAAAACAGAATTTACAGGATATTAAG
>ODAI010554993.1_pt1 | contig 10680 bp, 7 predicted proteins | sample 1539321 | NCBI WGS metagenome assembly ODAI01 (sample SAMN02144231, study PRJEB22623) | gut metagenome | biome: sheep rumen | host: Ovis aries | place: New Zealand | reverse complement strand
TTGCTTTGCAAAATCCAAAACTCGTAGGAAAAATCCGCAACGGATTACCCGTAAACCTTCGGTGCTCCACCTGGGATGGTGAAGTCTCTCCAGAGAATCAGCCTTTTGACCACAATCAAAAAACTGACACAAAAAGAGTAACAGATATAAAGGCTTCTTTCAAGTAAGAAAAAAGCACAGAGAAAAAATTGCTTTACAATTTGCTATTGTGTAATTTCCCAGTGACCGCTATATCCCCGACCAACAAACTGTAGTTTATCTCGCATTTTTGCTAGTTGCCGTTCAATAGTTTTCTTACTTACCCCAAGTGTCGCTTCCGCTTACGCCATTCCTACACTACGCTTCGGAACGCCTACGGCGGTGCTACAATCCTTAACGCTCAACTTTAGAAATTGCATCGCAATTTGCATTTCTTCTCGTAGTTTACTCGTATCTTTCTCGTAATTTACTCGTAATTTTCTCGTAATTTCCAAATAGGCTGATGATCAGAACCAGAGTTAATTATCAATTTTTGATTTCTAAGAAATCCTAGAATATTACCAATTTTATTTATTTTTTGTTTTTCACTCATAAACTCCGGTAATTTTTTCAAAAGCAAATCGTTTATATCCTTTCTTGTCATCGTTTTATGCTGATTTAATGCGGTTATAACAAGATCTCGATAATACTTGTTCGTCAATCCTTTGTTTTTTGTATATTCCGCTTTCATTCCTGCAGTCTGTAAAATTTCTTTTGCAATGATAAAATTTGGCTTTCTTCCCTCTATAAGTTTTTTATCTCTTAAAATTTTGATTTCTTCATCCAATAACGGCTTGTGTTTAGAAACCTTATCCAAAGCGAGAATTTCTACCAACGACAAATCAGGATTTCTTGCCAGCTGTCGGGCAAAATTCAAATCTAGGACTTTTCCAATTATCGTAACTTTCACGGAGTCCGCAGTAAGCTCATAATCAGGAAGAGGGAAAAACTTTCTTCGCTGAATCTGAAATAACTTATAAATTCCACCACCCGCAGTCTCAACCATGTTAAGATTTGTCATCGCTGTGGCTAAGAATCGATTACGATAAAAGGATTCTGGAGAATTATCTTTTACGACTTGCTCAACACTGTTCGGGATGAATGAACCTGCGTTTTCAAAAGTCAATTGATCATCTGCTTCAATCACATTGATTCTACAGCCTTTCGTATAATCCTGATGCGCAATACAATTGTTCAATGCCTCTCGAATTGTAAAAGCATCATATTGGTCAACTTCCTCTGGAAACAAAGTTCCTTCTTTTTGCATATATTGATAGCGAAGAATACGGATTTTTGAGTAAATCTCATCGACAGCAAGCAAAAACGGAATTCCACAAATATGATGGGATTTTCGCTCACCGTTTGTATCGAGCAAAATCCATCTGATTTTTGGGTCTGCCGGTGAAAGCATATATTCACCCTCATTTTTTCCAAGAAGCAAAAGCGCCGTTCTTGTAATTTTTCCCTTTTGGGTTATTTTTGCTTTGTTTAAAAATGTAACATTGTCCCAAGAATCAACTTCTTCTGATTTTGAAGGATTTCGTTTCTTAAAATACTCGCGGGCAAGTTTTATTGCATTCTCGTCCAAGTCTTCAATGGTTGCATCGTCAATAATTCCTGCACTCCAATCATTCGTAACATTTTGCGCCCTGATTCGCTCGAATTTCTCAACGCTCAAACCAACTATAGATTCTCCGTCACGGCCATAATGAATTCTTTTGAACGCAATCGGCATCCCCCGTGGAGCGGCAGGAATCTGAAAAAGCAAAATACGCCTATCTTTACCGTCTGAATCTTTCTTAAAACAGGTGAATATTTCTATAAATGTGAGGTTTTCGGAAGTTTGCCTTCCGATTTCTTCTTTTAAGCTCTGCAAAGATTTTTCGTCATTTCTGTAATTCGTTCCCACAATAGTATGCTTTTTGTCTTCTACACCGAAAACAAGCCATGCACATTCGGCATTATGCAGATTTGCCTCATTGCTCAAAGCGGAAAAATACTTACCAAGTTCATCAAAAGAGAAATTATCTTTCGCTTCTTTGAATTCGATTGTTTCGGATTCGGGGGTGGTGAGAAGTTCGTCTAATTTTTGATGAATGTTTAACAGACCCATTTTTTTCCTCTCTGTGATAAAAGTTTAAAATTCCTATAAATATAATTTGATAATATCTTTTTTGAGTTTTCCAAGTGAATTTTTATTTATATCACAATCCTTATCTGGAAAAAGAATAGAATCTAATGATACAGATATTCTTTCGCCTGATAAAATTTTATTAATTTCTTGCTGTTTGTAATGATTATAAAATGCTATTTTTCTAAATATATCAACAACAATATCTTTATGATATTGATATCTTTCATTTAGTTTGAAAAGTTTTATATTATTTTCTGCTCGCTTTACATTTTCTTTATCTGCATTTTTATTTGGCGTAAATACAATGCTAAAACAATTTTCATCAAAAATATTTAAGTTGCTTAAGCTTATATGAAAACTTTCAATAGAATCAAAATCATCTCTATATGGATGAAGATAATCTTTTATGGAGACTTTTTTCTTTCCTTTTAATGTTTGATTACATGTAGAACATGAAGGCACAAGATTTTCAAGTTCAAGTTCTGCACCATTTTCAAATCTTGGTTCAAAATGGTCAATATCAGGACGGATAACAGTATTCCCTTTGTTGTTATAAACTGTATAAGTATAATTTATATTGCAATAAGGACAAACTTTTACTCCAACAATATTAGTAAAACGATAAGCATCATCTTTGTTATTAGAAAAAGAACTAAAGTTAGTATAGTTCCCTAATAGTTCTTTTGCTACTTTAATTGCATCATTTGAAAGGTTTATTCTTTTCATACATACGAACCTTATCTTCTAATAGTTTTCTTAGCAAATCATCACCAACTTTATTTATTAGTTTTTTATATGAATCTAACCTTGATTCTTCGATTTTTTTGGTGTTATTTAGTTCCTCTACGATTTTCATTAACTTTTGTGTAGCAAATTCACCGATAGTATTTTCCATAAACATATTGGAACAGAACATTTCTCCGATATTTCCAGCAAAAGTCTCTTTCTTAGGTTTCATTTCTTTGGAAAATCCGTCTTCATTTTTATCAAGATAGATTATGTAGTCATTTGTTAAATCTGAAAGTAAAAATGGTGAATGTGTTGTAATAATAAAAGTAGATCTTTTTTGATAGTTGAATACTTGATCATCTAATTTTGAAAGCGTTCTTAAATAGTTCTTTGTTTTTACATACGCATCCATATATAAACTCATAAATTTTCTACACCATTCAGGATGCAAATAGTTTTCAGGTTCATCTTTTGTGATGAGACAATTGTTACTTTGTGATAGTAGGTTAAATAATTCATATCTATACTCACAGGATTTTCTTTCTCCTGAACTCAAATCATTTATAAATCTTTTTTCATCCCGTTTTTTAAAAAATCCTTCTAGGTAAACAACAGAAACAAAAGGTGTTTTTTCTTTTATTTGTTTATACAAGCCTCTGCCAAAATAATCTAAGGTCTTATCGATAAGATCGTACACCATGTTTTGGGAATCATGAAGTTTTTTATACACAGAGTTTTTTTCTTCAAGAGGGTATTCGTTTTGAAAAAAATCATCTGTAATTTTTTTTGTATTTTGATATTCGCCTTTATAAACACCCTGCTTCCAAAAATCTTCAAAAAAAGAGACAACATCTCGTTTTTCATCATTCTCCGTTATTTTTCGTAAAATATTATTAACAACTACATTGTAAATATCATCACGCAGAATAAGGAATAAATAAAACAAGATGTGGTTATTCTTTAAAGCTGTTTCTAAATTCCAGTTATCAATATCTTCAAATAATTCTCTACGATGACCTGTTTTAAATGCATTTACATATTCTTTCAGATTCCAAATTCTATATCGAAAACCATTAAATAATCCTTCACCGTTAGGAAAAATGTCATCATACAATTCTTTATGCTCAACATAATTATTCAAAATATTCTTCTCAAAAGAGTTATTCTCATATTTTACACAAGCGACATTACCCTCGTCATACTCATTTTCTGAATCCAAACTAATGTCTTTATTATTAAAATATATATTAGTTTTGGCAGTTGAAGCAAAATTATTGTTTTTGTCCTTGTAAATAACAATACAAGAAATATTTCTTATCGTGATTGACTCGATATTCTTTGTATACGAAACCCTTCCTCCGGGATTTCTAACGCTTTTTAACAAATCTATCAAGGTTGATTTTCCAACCCCATTTTTCCCACAAATAATTTTGACGTTTACTTGCTCTTGTTCAAACAAATCTATAAAGTCTTTTTTTTCTTCTACGCTTATTTCTAAATATGTATCTTTTATATTAGGATTATATTTAATAAAATTAATCTCATATTTTGGATACAAAGAGAAGCCTTGTTCCTTAAAAACATGATATTCAGGAATAAAAAAATAAATTATTTCCAAAGAATTCAAATCGAGAGAAATGTTTTTTTCAGTATACAATTTATTTTTCATACCACTATACCTCTATCATTCAGCAAAAGTAGGCCATCCATCTTCACCAACAATCCATTCTTTATAAGAGTTGTCTTTATCATTTTCAATCCTATATGCATTTAAAACTTCACAAAGTGTTCCTGTATAAAGAAGCGTAGTATTGTCTGTAGAGAATACAGAACCATTAGCAGAAGTAACAGCCCCAACGCTTATTTTTGAACTTAGCGGATTATCTGGTGAAGCACAAGTTGCACCGTTACCTGATACATAAAAACAATTGGTTATACAACCATAATAATCTTGTAAATTACCAGCGATACCTCCAACTGATGTTTTATTTGAAGTTGATATATCCATTTTTGAAAAACAGTTAACAACTTTACTATATATTTGCTTTCTCGTAATACCACCAATTATATTGTTTGAAGACGAGTTATCCTCTAATTTACCTGAAGAACTACAATTTATTATATTTATATATTTTGAGTCCCCTTCAACATATCCACATATTCCCCCTGAGAAATATTGTTGTAATTTTGAATTACTTATATTCGCATCAAATAAACAATTTTGAATTTTGTTGTTACTATTTCTATGATTTGTTAATTTTATATATCCACATATTCCCCCAATAAAAGTACCTTTGCCGATTTCAATCAATCCTTTGGAAGTACAATTTAATATATTTATATTACTTGAAGTATAATTACGACCAGAATAGTAAGGGTTTACGGTAATTATTGAACTTAAACTCGATATTATTCCACCTATATAATTATCTCCACATAATTTTCCGTAATTTGAAGAATCTATCACAATAACAGAAGTTACAGTCCAATTATCAGAAGACATAATATATGCACTGTAACTAAAATAACCAAAAAGCCCACCAAGGTAATCTCCTTGAGAAGAAATATCCGCAGTATTTGAACAATTTTTAATTGTTAAGGAAGTCCCGGAACTAAGAGCCGCACCTATTCCACCACAATAAGTTCCAGTTGCAGTAATTTCATCACTATTTACACAATTTTCGAAAGAGTTTCCCTCACCAGCTATTCCACCAATACTAACTCCTGTCAATTTTCCGTAATTTTCACAATTTTTGAAACTATTTCCATATCCTGCAATACCACCAAGAAAACTATCTGCTTTGCTGTTATTTAACGATGCCTTATTTACACAATTTTCTATTGCTGTTGTTGACTTACCAATTATACCACCCGCATAAGTTGCATTTGCAGAGACATATCCATTTTCAATTGTCAAATTATTCGGTGCATTACCAATCCCAAATAAACCAACATTGTCTAAAGTGTCACTATTGATATATAATCCCTTAATTTTCTTTCCGTTTCCATCAAAATTTCCTGCAAAATTATAAGTTGCATTTCCAATTGGAATCCAATTATTCAATGTGTCATCTATACCTGTTACTGTTTTCCCATAATTTAATTCAATATCATCTCCAAGAACAAAATAAGTTCCAGAATAAGTTGTAAAATTATTAGCCATATAAGCTAAATCTGCCAGTTCTTGAGAATTCGTAATGATATAAGGCTCTGCTTGAGTTCCTTTTCCTTCCCAGGTTATAGTAGGTGCACTTGTTGGATATGACCAAGCCCAATATTCTGCTAAGTCTACCCATTTCGCATATAAAATTTTGTTTGAAGTGATTACGGAATTAAAATTATATTTTTCTGTTTTTTCTGAATCACTGAACCAGCCTTTGAAGAACATTGTATCATTTGTTGGTTTTATAGGTTCAGAAGCCTTTGTCCCATATACAACAGTCTGGCTTGTAACTTGCTCTCCACAACTTTGCATATCAAAGATAATTGTTGCTGTATTTTTTGCATAAAGGTCGACATCTGTTGTTTTTGAATCATATGTCCAATTTGTGATTTTATCTCCTGAAAAATCTGTTGTTTCATACCAGCCTGTGAATGAAAGATTTGTTTGATCCATGTTATCAGCGGTTGGGAGTGTTATTCTCTGACTCTTGTTAAATGTTGCAGGAGCTACATAAGATGATTTGAATGAAATTCCGTTCAAATGATAATTAATTGAATAGACTTCATTAAACTCAGTAACTGTTGATTCACTACTACTTGTACAGCCATTTGCAACGCAAACAAGGTCACGCCACATTCCTATGTGTTCTTCAACTCCAGTCTGATAAAACTTGAAAATCAAATAATAAGAACCTGAAGAAACGGCATTCCTTGTATAAGTTACAATGTAATTCCCAGTGGCGGTATCTGTGGAAAATAAAGTATATGTGGTAGAAGTATTGGAAATTGGAGTTGTTAGGTTTTCTGCATCGTAGAGTACTGCAATAACAGAAGAAACCTTTTTATCAGTTGGAAATTTCACAGAAATTGAAATATTTCCTGTGCCTTCCGAATAATTTAATTTGCTAACCTTGTATTCAAAAGTCAAAGTATTTGTTGTGTCAGAAATGGTTCTTGTTATTGTATCCGATGCAATGAGTTTATCATTTGCATACGCTTCAAGAGTGAAAGTCCAATCTCCGTAACGCAAATAGAGAGTTGCGCTCTGGAGTTTTGAAAGAGTATCATAAGTCCATACAGTTTCTTTTGAGTTAAAAGTGCCTGTTAACTTATATTCAGCTGCCGAATAGTTTGATGGCATAACTTGTCTGCTATTGCCAAAATTCAAGCAAATTTTTACACCTACAGATTCATCATCTGTTTTGTGTTCCTGTAAGTTTTCTCCCAGAAAATTACAGCTGATAAAAATAAACAAAGATATTAAAAAAATCGAATAAAAGCATTTTCTAGCCATTTGGTTCATAAGCATTTCTCCTATTCAGTTTTTCTTATTCTTATGTAGTTTGAAACTGTTGTTCCATCACTATTTTGTGCACTAACTGTAACTAAATGATATCCTACAGACATATATTGTTTAGATAAAACATTGCCATGTTCTTCTTGAACTTCATCATCAATTATCCATCTATAAGAATTGAATCCTTCCGTTGCTGTAAAGATTATGCTTGCATCATTGGTTGTTGCCGAAATTGAAACAGAATCACTATCATCAACTAAAGACGTAACTGTTATACTTTCTGGCTTCTGTTTTATTATCCATTTGGCATACAGTGTTACATCTTTAGTCAGCGTGAATGGGAACGAGACTTTAGAACCGCTAAAATTTGCCGTCGTATACCATCCTTCTAATGCATATCCCTCTCTTTCAATCACAGGAGAATTTAGAATCTTATCAGTCTTATATGATGCAATTACTTTTTCGCAATTTGTCACAAAGTTTACGGTGAATACAGTCTGTGCCCACTTTGCATATAATGTCGTGTCTGCTGTCAGTATATAAGGAAATGTTACAGGTGTTCCCGTAAAATCTGATGATGTAAACCAACCGACCAATATATAATCATCCTTTGCAACATCAGGAGATTTTTCAATTATATCAGTCCTGTATGATGAAATTTCTGTATCGCAATTCGTCACAAAACTTGCCTTAAATACATTTTGCACCCATTTTGCGTACAAAGTCGTGTCAGCGGTAAGCGTATACGGAAAAGTAATCGGTATATCAGAAAAATCAGACGATGTGAACCAGCCTACAAGTATACAATCCATTTTGCTTATTGCTGGAGCTGCTTCAATGGCATCCGTTTTATACGAAGCAATTTTCTCATCACAGTTTGTTTCAAAATTCACCGTAAATACCGACTGTGCCCATTTTGCATACAGCGTTGTATTTTCGGTCAATGTATATGGAAAAGTGATAGGCGTTCCCTTAAAATCAGCGGTAGTAAACCAACCGATGAAGACATAATCCGTTTTGCTCAGTGCAGGAGCCTTTTTTATACAATCAGTTTTGTAAGAATCAATTGAAGTATCACAATTCGTTACAAAAGTTGCTGAAAATACAGTTTGCTTCCATTTGGCATACAATGTTGTATCCTTCATAGGCTTAAAAGGAAAACTTATGGCTTTTCCAGAAAAAGACTCAGACGTATACCAGCCTTCAAATGTGCAATCTTCTTTTTCTGTCTGGGGAGCTTTTTCAATAAGATCCGTACGAATGGTATTTATCGCAGTACCTCCATTTGTTTCAAAAGAGACCTCATACAATTTGACAGCATCGATAAAAAGAGGATTTTTGCAAGAGATAAGTAGTCCTAAAAAGAATGCGAGCGAAAATAACCTATATATCTTAAATGTCTTTGTTTTCATTTGTTGCCCCCTTTAGAATCTCAATCCAAAGTTTAAGCCCGCTCCAATCATATATGGATAACCGCCTCGCAAATATGGTTCAACATACACATTTTTATAAGGAATTCTAAAACCAATTTCACCACCAATACTCGGAACTTTGCGGATTTCATCTTTCACGGAAAAAATCGCTACACCCGCTTGTCCTTCCAGAAACAAACCCGAACTTGGCTCACCTGTCGGGGAAACGATGTAAAATCGCATTAAACCAAGCAATTCGATTGTAATTATGGAGTTTTTATCATCTTTTCTGCTTTCAACAACATCATAGCTAATCATCGTTTTTATTCCCAAAGCAAATCTTCGTGCAAAACTATAATCAAAACAGGCTCCCCCAGCAGGAGCAATCATTTCTATACAATTTTTATTTGCCTCTACCAGTAAACCTAAAGATGTTTTATGATAACTAGCAGCCCGACCGAATAATTGTTCTGTCTTTGAAGAGCGGGAAATATTATATGTTTTGAACAACATGTATGCGGCGGTCTCTACATCAAGCATTTTTATTTGCATTATGTAACTGTTATCCAATTCTTCGATTTGCCCAAAAACAATCGCTTGTGCTCCAAGTCGTTCACAAATTGAAAGAGCCGTGTTATCATTTACAACGCCACTCATCTGAAAATCCAGCTCTTTTTCGATTTTATCCATGTGCTGTCTTGTAACGACACGCACTTTTCCTGATTGCATAAGATTTGAAGTTAGGGTTGAAGAAATATAGTCACGTAGTTTTTTTGTTTCGGCAGAGAAATCCAATACTGCGATAATTTCATCTTGTGGACTTACAGAACAAATATCTGTTGAAATTTGCAATAGAGTCGTATCAATATCGCTTTTGGAAAAACAAGGAAAAATAAAAAATGACGAAAATAACAGCACTAGAATGAGGAACTTTAATTTAGACGCAAAGCTTGTGGTATCCATTCAGCATCACTCCTTTATAATTATATTACAAAAATGCTCGTTCGACTATATTTTAGTTTCGATTATAATAAACAAGTGTAGCCTAAATACAATCATATATTACTATAGAAATATTATCAAATACTTTAGCTGTTTGTTTTCAAATGATTTTACTTTTACCATATTTCTATGGATATTGATATAAATACCGAAGTACAAAAAGTTGCAGAACGAATTCAAAATTTACGGCAGAAACACCATTTGAGTCAGATGGATTTGGCTTTAGAAGCAGGAATTTCTCAAGGATTTTTGGCAATGGTAGAATCAAATCGCAAAGTTCCGACTATAACGACCATATTTAAAATAGCCCAGGCTTTGGACATACACCCTTCAACATTACTAGAAGATATTGATGAAAATCGAGAAAACAAAAAACAACAAATTATAAAAATGATAGAAAAAGAACTTTAAACAAAAAACGCTCCCCAAAAGGAATCTCTTCCTCTCAGGGAGCGTTCATTTTCAGTCAATCGCCCCTTGCAAGGAAAAACTTCCTCGCAAGGGGCGTTCACATCATCTATGATTTTGCGTTAGCAAAATCGAATCCGTGTGACAATTACTTACTTATACAACTCCACCAGCTTCTGCAGATGCTCGAACCTTGCCTTAGCTGCCTGTTCGTTGCGGTCGAAGAGGACCTTTGCACGGTCAGGGAACTTGCGGGTAAGAGCACTGTAGCGTGTCTCGTTGTTAAGGAATGCACGCAAAACTTCGTTTTGCTTACGAGTTTTTACAAAGCAAAAACTCGCTGAATCTCTTTGCAGTGGACATCGAATTCAGTTTTTGGATTCTTGCCTTCTGCCTTAAGTTGCGGGTTGAAGCTGAAGAGGTTCCCTTCGCAGCATAGCTGCTCGGAGACTCCTATGTTTTATGTCAAGCCCCTGTTTTTTTTATATTTTAAGCACTCTTCAAAGCTTTTTCTGCAA
>ODAI013868553.1_pt1 | contig 10681 bp, 13 predicted proteins | sample 1539321 | NCBI WGS metagenome assembly ODAI01 (sample SAMN02144231, study PRJEB22623) | gut metagenome | biome: sheep rumen | host: Ovis aries | place: New Zealand | reverse complement strand
TCAGTATCTCGCTCGCCAGCAGCCCCATATGGGAGTTAAAAGTGTTCGTGATTCTGAAGACGCACGCGCTTTTGTTGAATGTGATCTTTACCGGCATACCCTCACCGCCTAAAACATTTGAATTTCCCAGTGGTGCAGCCGGTCGGTGTCGTCGCGCAGCCCGTCCGCCGCCGCCACCGTGTAGGTGACGCCCCGGATGGTCACGCGCATGTCGCCGCCCTTTTCGTGGGCCTGCTCCAGCAGCGCGCGCCAGTCGAGCGCGGGCGAGCTGATCCTCGCGTCCACGAACAGCACGGCGCTCAGCTGCTGGTCGGTATTGGTCACGGTCTTGACGATCTTCTCGGTCGGCTGGATATGCACCCGCTTCACGGTATACGTGTCATAGGTCTGGTTCTGGTACAAATCCGTCCCGCTGCAGACCTCCACCGTCGCGGTGCTGCGCAGTATGCGCGGAGGGATGGGCCGCAGCATTACAGCCACCACCCATCCACTTCGGCATACAGCGGGCCGACGGGTACGGCGGGATTGAGCAGCCCGGTCTGTTCCAGATACATCTGCACCATCGGGGCCACGTTGCCCGCCATGCCGCCGGCGACTGCCGCGCCGCTTCGGCCGTGCACGCTCACCTTGCCGACGGTGAAGCCGTTGTCGGTCCCCGCGCTGATGTTCACGCTGTCCAGGCTGTTCACGGCGAACCAGTCCACCTGGGCGCACACCGCCTTCTTGTACAGCGTTTGGATGTGCTCCGGGTACCGGTCGATGTTGTTCTCGGTCACGCGCCAGCGCGTCATCGCGCCCACGACGTCCTCAGCGCGGGCGCACAGCGCCGGGAAGGAGGCGTCGTCGGCCTCCGTTCCCATGTAGACCGTGTAGTAAAACGTGTAGTCTACCATCGCGCCCATGTGCTCACCTCATCAGGTGCCGACCACCAGCACGGTGCTGCCGCCGCCGACCACATAGCCGGTCTGAACGTTCACCAGCGCCACGGTGATGTACTTGCCCGCCGTCTGGCTGGTCAGGGCAATGGGATTCGCCGTCGCGTCGACCCAGGTCTTGGTCGCGTCAGGCACCGCGCCGTAGGTCAGGGTGATCGCCGCGTCGTTGCCGGTGCTGTACACCAGCTTCAGGCCTTCCACGGGATGGCCGTCAGCCCAGATGCCGCCGCCCTCGACAGCCACGTTGGAAGCGCCCGCAGCGCTGCCAGCGGTGGAGGTCACGGTCAGGGAGCCCAGGGACGGGGCCGCGCCGAGGTTGGCGTACACGCCTGCCTGCCGCTGGTTCAGGATGAACACGCCGTAGTAGTAGCGCTCATAGTACAGGTACTTGCCCTTGCTCTGAGCGGAGGGGGCGCTCATCATGCTGGTTTCGTACTTGATGGGCGCGGCGACGGCCATCGGGTCAACCAGCAGCATGTTGATCTGCTGCGCGTTGGAGGTGTCGACGGCCCAACCCTCGGTGAAGATGTAGGCGGTCTTCATCATGTCCTCGGGGACCTCGATCACGGTCACGCCGTCCAGGCGGGCAATGTTGCGGTCAACATCGCGGATGCCGTTGGTGACCTCGATAAACCGGGTCATGCCGGTCGCCTGCTTCAGCAGCTTGTAGGTCGCCGGGGTCATGTACGCGATCACGCGGTCGCGGTTCACGCGCTGGTTGACCATGTAGGCCAGAGCGTTGTCCCACTCGCCCAGGATGTTCGCCGCGCTCAGCTGCGTGGTGCTCACGCCGCCGAAGGCGGAGGCGAAGGAGGCCAGCTTGGAGGCCATGAAGGCGTCCATTTCCGGGATCTTCTGGAATTCGGTGAACGCGCGGGTGATGTTGGCGATGGTCGCCACCTGGTTCGTCTCGTCAATGTCCATGGGGTCGACGAGGGTGTCCCATTCGCGATCCATCTGCAGCTCCACGGCCTGCAGCTCGTTGTTCCAGTTGCGGTTGAAGGTGCCGGTGATCTGGTCGCGGTTCACCGCCCGCGCGCCGCTGATGGTCAGCGTGGGAATATACATGGTCTTGCCCATGCCGGGGCGGTACAGCGCGGAGTTGGGGGACGCCCAGATCGCGCCGAAGTAAGAGAGGTACGGATACGCCTGAGCCAGCGCGCGGCTGTATTCAGCGGCGTAATTCACAGGGGCCTGAGAAAAAGGCATTGCTTATACTCCTTTCTATTTTTGGGGCACGAAGCCCCACGCCTTGGCGAAGCCGTTCACCGCGCCCTCGTCGCCCTTGGGCATGCTGCCCTCCGTGGGCGCTCCGAAGGTGGGCTTCTGGCCCGCCGGTGCCGGGGCAGCCGTGAAATACTCCTCGTAGTTCTCCCGGATGCCCTTCAGTTGTTCCTCGACGGATTTCGCGCCGTCGGCGCGGTCGATCATGCCGTACACGGTCTCAAAGAACTTGGGCTTCACGCCCTCGTACTCCTTGGAGCCCCGCGCCGTCTGCATGGCCTTGTAGCTGTCAAACTGGCTCTGCAGGGCCTTGTAAACGTCGCTCTCCTTGGGGTCGGGCACCTTGACGCCCTTCTCCCACTCAGCCCTTGCGTTGTCCAGCGCTGTCTCCTGCGCCTGTTGCGCGGCGGTCTTGGCGATGTAGCCGTCATCCAGTGCGCGACCGTACAGGCCAAAGACCTGCTCCGTCCGCTGCTCCGGCGTCAGCGCTTCGTTGGACATGATCTCGTTGAGTGCTTTTCGGGTGAAGATGTTCGCCATAACTCCTCCTTTTTGCGGTGCGATAGAGTGATGCACCGATGCATGTTTATCGTCCCGCCGGACGTAATGGTATGAAAAAAGCAGCCGTTCGGAGTTTCCGAACACCTGCCTTAATCAGCTATGACAATTCACGGTCACTGTGCCTTCGGCTCAATCCTGAGCCGCTTCGCGGTTTCTACGTCCATTTCCTCGTAGAACTTCCGCGTCCTGCTGTATATGATCTTGTCGTCCTCGTAGCTGCTGACCCGGCTCACGCCGACCTCACACAGCCATTCGCACCAGGTCGGATAGCGCGGCTCCGGGTGGTCCTTCGCCCAGGCCTGCGCCTCCCGCTCCACGTCTTCGGGGTTCTCCACGATCCGCGCGCACATCTGCGCCGCCATGTCCTCGGGCATCCTGGAGATGATCTTGGTTATCTCGGTAAACTGTGCCATGTTGTCCTCCTTATGTGATCGGTTACGCTTTCTTGCGCGTCCTGCGCTTCGGCTTCTCTACGTCAAAGCCGATCTTTCGCCCGCTTGGGCGCTCAAAACCGTCTGTAGCGGCCTCCGTGGCCCCTTCCAGCGGCTTTTCGACCTTCGGCGGGTCCAAAATCACCGCGCCGCAAATCTGGCAGTACAGCACGCAATTGCGGCTGTACAAAACGGGATGGGCGCAATTCATGTTATTCCTCCTTATGTGATGTCATCGCGGGTCTCCCCGCGCCCTTCAACCGGCCACGTCGCATTGACCGGCGTGAACTCTCTATTCCTTCTCCTCGGCCTCCCGGTCTCGTCGCAGAAGTCGTCGATGGCGCCGCTGGCGCGGCTCACCCGCTCCCGCTGCGCCTGTAGGGCCGCTTCCGGCGCGCCCTGGGCCTTCATCACGGCCAGATCGCGCTTTTCGTACCGCAGCTTCCGCTCCAGTCCCCGCTGCTGCTGGCTCAGTGCGTAGGCCTCGACGTTCTCCTCCGGGTCTTGCGGCTCGCCCTTCAGCGTGGAAAAGCCGGGGATGAACGCCATCGGGTAGTGCTTGCAGTTTACCCCGAACAGCCCCGCCGCCTCGCCGTAGGTCGTCTCGCTCTGGGCGTACACATGCACCGTGTTGCCGTACAGGTCCGTGACTTCCCGCGCCATGTCGGCCTTGGAGATCACCTTGCCCTGCCACGGGTAGCACAGCGGCCTCGCGCCCGCGTGGCTGCTCACCTGGTATAGGTCGTTGCCGTACTGCTCGTTGCGCTCCCACACCGCCGCCCGGGCCGTGTTGAACATCGTGGTCCGTATGTCCATGGCCACGTAGGCCTCCGGGCTCCACTTGTGCCCGCCGTGGTCCACGAAGCCGGTCAGGCCGTTGTCCACCATCTTGCGCACCGCGTCGTGCATGGCCTGGTTCCAGCTGCTCACGCCCGTCACGACCTCGCCCGCGCCCACGTTGAGGATGCTCTGGGTTCTCCCTATCCTCGCTGCAGCGTCCGTCACGGTGGCCGTGTAGGCCGCCTGCGTGCTCTCCAGCATGACGGTGTTTACGAGGTTCAGCTTGTCCGCGCTCTGCTGATAGTAGGCCGTGAAGGCCTGCAGCTGGTTCGGCGTGACCTCCGGCGGCAGCAGCCCGCCGCCCTGCAGAAGCCCCTTCTGCGCCGCCTTGCGCAGGGCGGGCTCCTCGTTGCGCAGGGCCTCCATGATCGCCGCCTCCAGGGCTTGCCGGAGCGCAGCGTCAGCCCCGCCGAGGCTCTGCATGATGATGTCCGCTGTCTCCCGGTTCACCTGCCCCAGCTGCGCCAGCATCCGCGCCTGGTACTCAAACGACCCGCGAATCTCGTCCGCGTTCGTGATGTAGGGGAAGTGCCGCGCCAGATTGACCAGCACCCGGTCAGTGACGGCCCCGTAGACCTCGGCCATCGCCCACGACATGTTATCCAGAAACGACGGCCTCATGCCCCATCACTCCATTCTCGCGTCCCAAAAGCCTTCCCATATGGGGAAGGTGGCCCGGCCTGTGGCCGGGGCGGATGAGTTCCCGCCGCAGCGGCCCCGCCTTTATTCCATCCCCCCAAACAGGCGCGTCACGTCCACGGCGTTGCCCGTGCCCTCGGCCCTGATCTGCGCCAGCTCCGCGTCGGCCTCCTCCGGGGTCAAGCCCTGCCCGTATTTCGGGTCGGTCATAAACGTTTTCTTCGACAGCAGCCCCGCGCCCACCAGCGCCATGCCCTCGTTGATGTTCGTCTGCCGGTCCTGGGTCACGCCGTCGTCGAACACGATATTGACGTGATACCCGTTCGCCGCCAGTGCCGCCACGCTCTGCCCCTCGTGCTGCACCTCATACAGCGCGGCCACGTCGATGATGTTTTTCACCATGTGCTCAAGCGCCGGCCGGAGCATGTTCTGCACCGTCTTGATGGTCTTGTAGGTCTTGCTGTTCTCGCTGATGACCTCGGTGGCCGTCTTCAGCCCCGTGTGCTGGTCAAACGTGAACGTCCCGGCAGAAAAGCCCACCTGCAGGCACAGGATGGACAGGAAGGCGTTGATGGCCGCCACGTGCTCCTCCACCCGCAGCTCCACGCTGTTGTCGCTGATCTTCAGCTCCTCCGGGCTGTTCGTGGAAAGGGCCTCATAGACCTCGTTGTTTGGGTTGAAGTACCGTCGTACCCGCCCGCTCTGCGGGTCTACCACCGTGTCCACGGCCTGGGCCGGGACGATGATGCGCTTTTTGCCCAGCCGGAACTCGCTCACGAATGAATCATAGCAGATGTCCAGCGCGTGCAGCGTCTCCATGGCGTTGCCGTACATGCTGATGCCCAGCGGCGAGTTGTCGTCCAGGTTGTTGGCGATGGGCGTGCGGAAGTAGGAAAATAGGCTCTCGCCCACCCGCACCACGGTCTCCTCGTCCAGATACGGGTACACGTCCGCCAGCGGCCAGCGAACGCCGAGGATGTCCTGATCTGTCCCCGGCGTCTTGCCCTTCTGCATCTCGGCCCGGTACAGTTCATTTCTCACCGTATAGGTCATGCCGTCCCACGTGTGCCACTCCAGACGGGTGAAATAATACCCGCCCTTGGCCTTCCGGGAGATGAACACGCCCTCGGTGACCTTGGCGTTGTCCCAGGCCGTCGGCACGAACTGATCGGCCATGCAATAGCCCAGCCTGATGGCGCCGCTGCCCGGGACCACGTTGCCCGCGCTGTCGTGGCGTTCCTCGTGCCACACCTTCACCGCCGCCCCGCCCAGCGCCAGGGCCTGTTCCACAAGCTCCTGCATCTTCTCGCCGAAGGCGTTGGCGTCCAGCACCGAACACACCCATTCGCCTAGCGGGTCGGGGTTCTCGTCCGTGCTCTCGCGCCCGTCGATGGTCACGCTGATCTCGCACTCCTCGCCCCACACCAGGCTCGCCAGCTCCGCGCAGATGGCCTTCGCCGCGTTCGTGCGGTACACGCGCCGCTTCGCTGCCGGGTCGGCGATGGTCGGGGCCGCGATCAGGTGCCACGGCTCGTAATAGCCCCGGTACAGCCACTTCCACACGAATATGCCGAAGTTATAGAACTGGTTGAACGCGGGCACGCCGCCCAGCTCGAATACGTCCTTGAACTCGCGGGCGATGCCCGCCTCAGCCGCGCCGCGCTGCATAAGCGACCGCCCCCATTCTCTGATTCTCTGTAGCCATTGCATCATGATCTCCCCCATGCCTTGATGAGGTTCGGCACGTCCCGCTCAAACGCATATTCGAGCGCGTCCAGGCTGTCCACATTCGTCGTGCCGTTGTCCAGCCTCACGTCATCGGTCAGCTGCTTGCTGTCCCACAGCGCGCTCTTCAGCGCGTCGATGGTGTGAACGCAGTTCCGCGCTACGAAAAAGCGGCCCATCCCCATGAGAATGTTGGCCGCCCGTATTCGGTCGTTGATGGGCTTCTTCGCCGCGTCGGCGATGTTCACGCCGATCATCTGCGCCCGCGCCGCCGCCCGAAGGCCATTGATCAGCGTCTGCTCCGCGCTGTCGCAGTACACCGCCGTCACGAGCCACCGGGCCATGCACCGCCGCAGGAAGTCCACGAACGCCTCCGCCAGCTTGTTCGGCGTCAGCGCGGCCTTCTCCCTGTACTCGTCCAGCACCACCAGCGCGCCGCCCGTGGTGAAGCCCATGGCGCAAAAGGCGTGCGCCGAGGTGCCGCCGCCGAAGTCCACGCCTATAACTACCTTGCGAATCTGCTGCCCCGGTATATCGTCCACGATGTATTTTTCCGGATCGTCGGCGAACTGCTGGTAAATCAGCCCCTCAGCCACGGCACGCTCACCGAGTATGTCCCGCCGATACCACACCGTTGTCGGGTTGTATTGGCTCTCGATCTCCCTCAGGCGCTCCGGCGTGATCGTCGCATTGTCGTGGATCGTGAAGTGCTCGTAGAGATAACCGCCCTCCAGTCCCTTGTCCCGGTAGAGGTCGATGTAGTTTTCATAGATGCCCGCTTTCGGGTTGCACGGGTTCAGGTCCCACAGCGTCAGCGGCCACGCCGCCGCGATCTGTCGGCCCGAGGCCACCTTCACAAAGCTGCTCCGGCTGTCGGCGCAGTCGTAATGCTCGTTGATCTCCGTGGCGATCCACAGCCCGTATGAGTTGCCCAGAATGCGCTTGTAGCTGTCGGCCTTCGCGCCGCCCACGAAGATAACGACCTTTTCGCCGGTCTGCGTGCGGATGAACAGCGCTTCGTTGTCCCGGTACTTGCCCCACCGGCAGCGCCCCCGGAACAGGTTCTCCAACCCGAAGCCGTTGCAAACCCCGATATTCAGCTTGGCGTTGCCGATGGTCGAACCGCTCGCCAGATGGTACACGTCCGGCGTCTGTTCCAGGTAGGCCGCCGCGATGATACAGTGGTCGATGGTCTTGCCCGACCTGATTGCGCCCTCGGCGACGCACATGCGGTTTTTGAGCGCGGCCCGGATGTAGGCGCGGTGCTTCTCGCTGAACGCGCCCCACGGGATCGTCGCGGTCTTACTCATGCCCCGGCCCTCCCAACAGCTCTACCAGCGGGCTCAGGTCCTCCACGTCCGCCGCGCTCGCCTTTGGCATGTCCTCGGTCAGGTCTTTGTACGCCGCCGTCAGGTCGCGCAGGCGAAATATCGCCGTGCTGTTCCCGTTCCGGCTCCGCACCTCCGTGGCGTCCAGCGGGTATTTCGCCTCGATGCGCTTCAGGCGCTCCAGCAGCCGGCGCTTGATGTCCGCCGCCAGCGTGGCGTTATCCGCCGCCGCCTCTGCGGCTTTTTGTTGTGCTTCCGTTGTTACAACGTTGTAAACGCCGTTGCGCTGCTCCGCCCACTTTTCGGCGTTGGCACGTTTGACCAACGTATTCGGCGAAACGCCGTATTTCTTCGCCAGCTTGCGCTGCCCGATGCCGCCCGCGATATACTCAGCCCGGATCGCGCTCCAGTCTATCCGCTTTTCACTCGCAATTATAATCAGCCCCTTTTTAGTTCAGCAGCACGGCCTTATCGCCGGTCAGCTTTTCCCACCGCGCCACGATCACGTCCACGTAATGCGGGTCGAGCTCCATCATGTAACACCGCCGCCCGGTCTGCTCGCACGCAATCAGCGTCGAACCGCTCCCGCCGAACAAGTCGAGCACATTCCATCCGCGCTTGCTGCTGTTGCGAATCAACGGCACGAGAAGCGCCTGCGGTTTGACAGTCGGGTGCATGTCCGCCGCGTTCGGTTTGTCCGCGCGGAGCACGCTCCCCGCCTGGTTCTGCCCCAGCAGCCTCTCACATAGCGCGATCAGGTCGCCCTTCTTCATCGTGGACAGTTTGACGGCCTCGTCCTCAATCACCGTCGATTCCGCGCGGCTGTCCGTGAAGTAATGTGCTGCGCCTTCTTTCCACCCGTACAGGCAGCACTCGTGCATCCACTGATAGTCCGAATTCCTCCCGAGCACGAAATGGGATTTCACCCAGATTAACTGTTCATGCAGCTTGAAGTTCTCTACTGCCCGAACCGCGCTCTCGAACTCGATATGATGCAGGCCAGCATACCAGATGTAGTACGCTGCCCCCCCCCCTCATGCTCCGCTCTGCGTTCCAAAGTGCCGCCGTGAGGAAGGGTATAAACTCGCTTTCAGACATGGAGTCGTTGAGGATGTGCACTCCATCATTGGAACTGTGAGGCCGCTCGCAGCTCCCAACGTCGCAATTATACGGCGGGTCGGTCATGAGCAAGTCGATCTCCGCACCGTCCAGCAGCTTGTCCACGTCGTCGGGGTCGGTGCTGTCGCCGCACATCAGCCGATGCCTCCCAAGTTGGTATACGTCGCCCGGTTTGGCTGTCGGTTCCTCCGGCGGCTCCGGCGGTTCATCCTCCTCGATCTCCTCGTCGTCCGCCTCGTAGGTTTCCATGTTTTCAAATCCGAACCGGCTCATATCAAAATCCAGCGCCAGCTCGGCAAGCTCTCCATTCAGCGGCCCCATGTCCCACTCGCTCAGCTCTGCGGTCTTATTGTGGGCCAGCGCGTAAGCCCTGCGCTGCTCGTCCGTCAGGTGATCCAACCGGATGCACGGTACGCGCTCCAGCCCCATCTCCTTCGCCGCGATCAGCCGCCCGTGGCCCTCCACGATGATGTTGTCCGGCCCCCATATCCCTATAGGGTCATTGAAGCCGCCCAGCTCCCGGATGCTCGCCTTGATGGCCTCCACGTCCTCCGGCGCGTGCTTCCGCGCGTTGTTCTGGTAGGGCTTCAACTCATCCGGCCTCAGATATACGATCTGCAATTCCATGTTATCTTCCACGCCCCCGCCAGCGCGGAGGCACCGCTCGCGTCTCGATCCGGTGGGCGGGGCCCATGAACACCCCGCCATCCTCGCGCCTGGAGCGTCGCGTTCGCGCCCCCTACGCTGCTATCCGCATAACAGAAAGCGGGTCACATCTCTGTGCCCGCTTCGGTCAGCCTATATCATAGCACAGATCAAAGGTGAACTACAATGAACTGTCCGAAATTTCTTTCGGCACGACCACCTGCAGCAGCGCCCGACCGTGGAGGGACAGCGCCCAGCGCTCGGTGATCTCCATCCGCTCCGCCACCTGCCCCCAGGTCAGCCCGTCGATGTAGTACAGCTCCAGCACCTCACGCAGCCGCGCGTCCTCCACCCGGTCGATTGCGTCCATGGCCGCCTGCTTCCACCGCGCCATCTCCATGATCCGCTCGTTCACCCGCTTCTCCAGCTCGATCACCCGGTCCACGGTGTCCGTCCAGTCCGAGGCCCCGCCCCTGGGCGCCCCGGTGATGATGGACATGCGCCCGGCCTCCAGCCTCGCCCGAATCCGCGCCACGCGCTCCAGGGCCTCGTCAATCCGCCGGTCAACGCCCCGGGCGCAGCGCAGAAATGCCTTTGTGGTCACGTATCGCTTGCACCTCCCTCTCGTTTTCCCGCGCGATCCGCTTCCGAATCCGGTGCTTGATCACGCTGTCATACCGCATGTCGATGCATCGCCGGCAGCGCGCGCGGCCTTCCTCCGCGGGGCGCTTCCCGCACTCCGTGCACACGCCTGCCGCCCGCCACGCGTGCCGCCGGGCGTTGACCTTGGCATAGTAGTCCGGCCCGGACGTGCAGCGGTTGTGCGCTACCTGGCAGGCCCTGCACCACTTCCGCCCGGGTTCGGCCATCCGCTTGCCGCACTGCGTGCACACGCAGGCGGCCCGGCGCTCCTCCCTCCGCGCCTTTTCGGCGCCCCGGCGCTTCGCCCGCGTCTTCGCATCTCTGTCGTGGCAGCGGGTGCACACCAGCCACCCGCCGTCCCGTTCCCGGCCGCACCGCACGCACAGTCCTGCCGCCCGCCAGCGCGCCCGGGCCTGAGCCTGGCTCTCCATCGTCCGGTCGTGGCAGGCCTGGCACGCCGAAAGGCCCTCCGCCAGCGGGTTTGCTCCGCCGCACTTCGGGCAGCGCCCCCGGCTCAGGTAGTACCGCCTATTCGCACTCGTAGACATTGCCGTCCTCATCCTCCCATACGGTCACCGGCCGCACGTTCTCG
>ODAI011535796.1_pt1 | contig 10681 bp, 11 predicted proteins | sample 1539321 | NCBI WGS metagenome assembly ODAI01 (sample SAMN02144231, study PRJEB22623) | gut metagenome | biome: sheep rumen | host: Ovis aries | place: New Zealand | reverse complement strand
GTATGTAAGAAAGATCTGAATTGCTTAAATCACCAGATGAATACTTACTAATGATTGATTTGTAGGCGGAATCCATAGCTTCTTCTATCTGGGAATCAATTTCATCCTGTTTTTTTGAATTGTCGATTTTTTCAACATAATAATTATACGCCTTCTCAAAATCATAATCTTCTATGTAGCTGATTACTGTTGAAGAACTACTCCCACAAGATGTCATTACTGCGGCTAATGAACCGATCAGAACCAAAGTTATATGTTTTTTCATAATTCTCCTCTTGTTACAATGTGCTGTTTAAAGATTAAATAAGCTTTATAGAACCATGCTGTAAAATCATCTGGTCTTGTATTATACCAGTTTTCCACTTTTTCCATAGTGAGCCATTTAACAGCATTAATCTCATTAGTATTGAATTGTATGGAAGGCTGTTTCTCGTTGACATTCATACTGAAAACGTGATCGATTTCGTGTTCATCACAGGTGCTGTATTTTTGATAGTATTTAAAAGAACCAAGTTCCCGTATAATATATAGATCTTTATCTATCAACGGTTCGTGTGTATAAATTCCAAGTTCTTCGTACATTCTTCTTTCGACAGCTTGCAGTATGTCCTCTCCATAACGAGGATGTGAACAACAAGCATTCGTCCATAACCCTCCGGAATGATATTTATCAAATGCTCTCTGATGAATTAAGATTGTATTGTCAAATTTGTTATATATGAATAACGAGAAGGCTCTATGCAGAATCCCTTTGACATGGGTTTCAATTTTCTCACCATACCCAATTTCTTCATCATTATCGTTCACCCATATAATAAGCTCAGGATTTTTCATACGCACTCTCCATTCATTTTATTTAACATATGCATATACATACATCATTCTGCCTCTATAATCAAGTCCTTCTACATTAAATGAACTAAAGCAGACAGAAAGACCGTATTCGTTAAAAGCCCTTTCAATCTCAGCTAAAGCTGCATCATTAGCGAATTCCATTACATTATAGCGTTCACTGCTTAAGTGACCAAGCTCCTTGTGGTATTCATTTGGCGCAATTCTTGCATAGCTTTTATTTCTATCATACTCAAGTATATCAAACAGCATTCTTCCACCGATTTTGTCTTCAGTTCCAACTACATCGAAATTTATATAAGCAACGTAAACATTAGTTATGAAGCGTACTTTTTGTTCACCAAGTGCAGATTTTGGGAACCATGAATAAAGGAAACTTCCGGCAAAAACTTCCTTTATGTCACCTTTTTGTTCTGCGCTTGCATAATTTTGAAGTATGTTTTCTTTACAAAAACGAACAGCTTCGTAAATCTGATTATGAAACGCATCATTATTTCCTCGTTTCTGATAATATGCTGGCGGAACATTGCCTGTTGATATATATGCCTGAATCTGCGAAGAAAGTTCACTGTCCTCTACGGCGTTCGGACAGTACTTCGCTTTACTGGATGCACCTTTCCCTATGAAATATAAAACTACTACTACAACGATAATAATGATTATGAGCATAATTTACATATCTCCTTTTTTAACAATGTTCCTGAAAATAATCATAAACAAATGACAACTCATCCTTTGATAAATGAGTGATATAGATAGGTATAACCTTGCCTCATTTGCCATATATTTTTCAATTTATTCTTTCCAAATGATTTCTGCCTCTAAAACAAAATAGCTTTCGGCACATAACATATCTCTTCCAATTGGATCATACTGATAACCATGTGCTTCATAAGTCTCACCTAATAAAAAAACTCTGTTGTCTGTTTCTAATCCTACAATCAAATTACCATCGACAATAATACCCTTGTTAACAAATGACAGGTTCCCATCATCCCATATTGCGGTATGATTACTATTGCATCGCCCAGTATAGTTTTTCCAATGGAATAGTCCTCCAAACATATTTGAAAAAATGGGATATGATTTGTTTTTGTCAGATCGCACCCAATCATCAGATATAAACACTCCGTCATATCTATTATTCCATTCATGTACTGAAACATAGTAACGCACTAATTGCTCTTCTAATGAGAGGCTGGCTCTTTCTGTTTTTGCAGATTGGCTAAGTTGATATTCACCCATAGAGGTGTCATAATCAATGATTGGGATTTGATATTCAATACAGTCGATTGTTTTTTCCTCAAAGTTTACTCTGAATGCACATTCACTTTTTTCATTCATAATTACTTCTCCTCATAAAAACAAAAAAATCTTTTAAAGAAATTGCTACGATGCGTTAATCGCATTTACAACATCAATTGCTGATGTGATGGCAGCTCTTAACCCTGCTCCTGTTGTGGGAGAATTGAAGCCCCCAGCATCACCTACTGTATAACATCCATGAGGAAACTGATTGAAAAGAGAATAGTTTCCACAATATGCACCTTTCAGTTTCCTTATAAATTCTGTTTTGCTGAATAAAGGATCAACAAAATTTTCTTTATACAACCAAAACTGTGATACAGCATTTTTAGGCATCTTTTGAAACCAGATACCGATATTCCAGATATTATTTCCATTTGGAATAATCCAGAAATAATCTAAACCATTGTCACCTGTTATATAAAAATATACATTTTCTATTGAAAGATTAGTTATCCCTGTAATTTGAGCTGATAGCCCAAAAGTCTGATTGCTGAATACCGTATGCATTTCCTCCTGTGGTATGAAGCCACTCGCACCAGAAGCAATGATAACATTCGAAGATAAATACCCGTTTACTTGAAATATATCATTTTTTGTGACTATACTCTTGACATATTCACCGAACTGAACCTTAGCCCCCGCTTTTATAGCGTGATCGAATAGCCAGCTATCTAATAAATGACGTGTAATACCCAGCCCATACTCATCTGCATGATAAGGGATAACATATGATTTGTCATTCCGAATGTATACAAAGTTATGAATTGGGGCAGCACCCATTTCAAGAAGTTCCTCTGCCTGCAATCCAATGGACTGTAACGCTTTTACAGCACCACTTGACAGAAAGCCGCCGCAGGTTTTTTCTCCAATCTGAATCTGTTTTTCCAAAATGAGACATTTTCTTTTTGCGTGTTGCATACAGATTGCACTTGCTGCACCAGAGGGACCAGCCCCAATGATAATTGCATCATATACCATACCAATGCACTTCCTTACTTTTGATAGATTTGTACTCCATCAAACACAAATTCATTTTTTTCTTTCAGAACAAAAGCAAGTGCAATGAAATCAACAGTATCTTCTGGATATGGAATTGATACTTTGCTTATACCCTTGATTTTTTCGCTGAATATATTTAAAACTTCATCAGTACTCAAAATATCTTTAAATCGAAAATACAGCTTAAATTTTTTGATTTTATCAATATGAATATCAATCCCGCTGAAACATAAAAAAGCATTTCTTGAATATGCAAATTCGATAAAGGCATTCATTGTACATAAATCAATGTCCAAATTCAGTGCCTTTACAATATTTAAAGTATTCTGTATAACATTTTCCTTGACAATCTGATTGATATGACCTAAAGTTGTGTTAGGATTATTTGTAATGTATAACTGAGCATATGGTATGTCAGTCTCTGAGTATTTACCAATTCCCATTAAGTTAATTGGAAAGGTTGTAAAATGATTATCTGTAAAAATCTGATAAGAAACATTATAAATGTTCTCAAGAATAACTGGCGAAATCATCAATTGATACATAAGGAAATCTTTCATCTTGTTGAAAGTGTCTCTGCAACCATGATGATTGATTCTGAAATGAAAACCAGCTCTCTCGTTGTAAGACGCTACTGACTTTCTGGTGAGACACAAAAATATAAACTCATCACTGTCTAAGAGTGTACAGATGTCCACATTGACACATCTGCCTATTTCACGCAATAAATCATTATTGCATTCACGGATTTTCGCATCGCTGTAGTAATTATTTGAGAATAATGGATACCGAAACTGATAATACTTCTTAAAATCTGTAACAGGGGCAACCTTATCAATTCCTAAGATGTTGACCCCATTCCAGTAACAAACCAGTTGATTTTCCTGAATTGGATAATCAAAAAAGTAACTATAATTATTCATATGAATCAAGCCATGTAATCAGATTGTGAGCTGTTGAAGCAATTTGATGTTGCTCAGTAGTCTGTATTCTTCATCCTTTGTCAATTCCAACTGTCCTAATCTATACTGTCTCAACTTAAATGCAGCATTTGCAAGAACTTGAATTTTGATGAATCTGCAATAATTTCGGTCATTTGCGTAGACATTGCCTCTGGCTTCAAAATTCATTCCCTCACATGAAGGACAAACCTGTATTGCCGGACATGTTTTGCATTCTTCATTCAGCATATCTTTGTTGATTGTGCCGTTGAAAACCAAATTGCCTGATAATTGTGCATTTTCAGAAGACATCGAAAGCGGAGAAAACATATGGCAAGGATATTGCTTTCCATCCCAATCATAGCAGATCAGCTTGTTTCCTGCACCACAGTAGCTATGAAAATCCTCCTTTAGCGGATTGATTGTTTCAATCCCCATATCAAGAATGGAGCTTTGTCTATACTCTGGATTTTCAATGTAAAAATCAATCAATTTCTCTAATTGCTCACTCAGAATCTCTGCACTGGTCTCGTAATCCCATTCAATTCCAAGTGCCAGATTTGCGGCAACTAAAAATCCCTTTTTCTGAAGAAATATAATACCATTTGCCAGATTTTTGAGTGTCAGTGGAGAGACGGTCATTTTGACATAGGGGAAATTTGCAGCAAAGAAATCCAAATCCACTTTGGATGCAGATTCAGATCTATTCAAATCCTGCATATCATGTGTTCCGTCATAGCTTAATGAAATGACCAGCTTATCTATATATTTCAGCATATATTCCTGAATCTCACCATGAACGAGTGTTCCGTTTGTACTCAATGAGATATACCATTCTTTGGGCCATTCTTTACTGTACAGATATTCTGTGAATTTTCTGATATTCTCAAATGCCAAAAACGGTTCACCGCCCATAATATTAAACCCAATTCGCTCGAATTCGTTATCGGCATTTAACTCCGCATTTGCAATTTCAATCATCAGGTCAAGCGGCATATAATGTGCATTTTTAAAATGTTCATAACAATACATACAGTTTATATTGCAGGAATTCGTAACTAACATTACGACAGTCTTAGAATCCACTTCATTATCTAATATTTTCTTGAGCATAGCTTCCTCCCAGTATATAAATAAAGATTAAAGATGAATTATATGTTTAGCAGCACATATTACCACTTGATACGAATACAGCAAGGTTATGCGTTATTGTCCTTCTGAAATGATAAAGACATAAGCTAATAAATTAATCCCAGCCATTGCAATTGTTTCTTGCGCAACCGTTGCCATTATACGCACCGCCACATGTGCCGCAGCGAGAAAAACCTGTTACAGCGACTCCGTCATAAGCAGCTTCAGCCGACACCTCTTTTGAGAGTGACTCAAGTCTTGAATTGATGCTTGCAAAATCAGCTTCAGAAATCTTGAACTTTTCCATTATTCCACCTCCTTTTTAATGGTAAAATGTACTGCTAAACATATAATTTATCCTGCTTGTCATATTTGTTACAGGCTTATTTAATTTTGGCAATTAAATAAGCGGTAGGTTTAGTATTTAAATTTTCCCTTATTTCCAAGTTCCTCAATGATTTTATCATAGTTGTCTAACGGAACAGCAATATATCCTTCTTTTTTTGAAATAGAAATTGCTAATCTTGTTTCAGTAACTTTTTGCAAAGAAGTTATCAGTTCTTTAAATACATTCACACTTTCTTTTGATATTTCTCTAAAATTAAATTCAATCCATGATGTATATTGGTCTTTTTTTGTAATAAGTAAAGCAATTTCTGAATCACCATATCCAATCATCTGACTATCAAAATCAAATGTCTTAAACATATCTTCTACGCTGCATTGCCCCGAATAATAACCGACAATATGACTAATTCGCTTATCTTCCGGCATTTCTGCTAAAATTTTGTCAATTGATAAATTTAAATTTTTGCATTCTTTCACGACATTTTCCTTGCTAAGCAAAGTTTCATTATCAGAATAACTAACTATAGGATATTGATAAAAGCCATAAGAAAGATCCATCCAATATTTTTCCACCACAAAAGTTCTCCTTACTGCATATGCCATTTTAATAACGGACAGGTTCATATATTTATTTTAATATACTGACCATAGAATAATCTCCTGATTTTCATGATACTTGACAAGTTGAATTATGCATGATATAATTTAAGCATAAAGGATATGAGAAACTTTGGAAATATTCAGATTATTGTAATTTCACCGTTTCTGCATAATATTATAAATAATTTTGTGCATTTTTACAAGGAAATTAATCATCACAGTCGGAAATTAAACACTTTTTTCGGAAATTTACTTCAAGGAGAACAGGTATAATGTATTTTAAAGATTTTTGTGAACTTTTCTCAAACTGTAACAATGATGTTGTAAATATATTCAAATATATATTCAGTCCAAGCCTCGAATTTTTCAAAACCTTTTATGCAGACTGGAACAGTGACGATTCTGAAAGAAAAGCTATTCAGAATATGATATCAGAACCGCCCAAACGTTTTGGAACAAATTACAAAAATTTGCACAAAATTCTCAAAACAGATGATAATTTCATCAAATGGAGAAAAGATATTGATGAATATGTAATCCCTAACATAAGCAACGCAAAACTTTTAAGCTTTATCTCAGCCGCACTGGAAGAAATTGAAAGCGTTACCGAACGTGGCGGACAGTTTTCAACTACACTCCTGCTCCTGAATAAATATATCAAAAATGAAGTGCCTCACGCACGCTCTACAATGTTTACCATACTTGTTTTGTACTCAATATATGGAAAAGATTTTTTTCATCAGTATTTTTCGTGGACTTACAATATTGAAGATGAATTTTGCAGCAAAATATATGATAATATTTTTACGATTCAGGACTATATCCAAAACAAGGATTTCTATTACAGTTCAAAACAAATATCCACCCAAACAGTAAATGACGGCAATTCAAAGAAATTTACAGAAAATATAAAACTGCGTTCCAATACCAATTATATCGGGTATGATAATGAACAGAAAATACTTCAGGAATATATGAATAAATATAATGCAGCCTTTATTTATGGAATGGGAGGAATAGGAAAAACTGAAACAGTCAAACAATATGCTTGTAATCATAAAAATAAATATTCCAAAATTGTATTTCTGACATACGAAAGTGATATATGCCAGATGCTTGTTAATGACAATAATTTTCACATAGACGGAATTACAAGACAATTTGATGAAAAAGGCGTTCCAGAAACCGATATGTCATACAGTCGAAGGAAACTCGCCGCTTTTATAAATGCAAATACTGAAAAAACACTGGTGGTTGTAGATAATTTCGACACATCTTATGACCCGCTCCTTAAAGAACTGCTGTCAGGCTTTTATTCTGTTATCATAACAACAAGAAATGATTTGTCACATCTCGGCATACCTGTAATTGAACTGAAAGGACTTGAAAAGACTGCACAGCATCAGCTGTTTCGCAGATATTACAAAAAAAAGATGTCTGATGAAGAACAAAAACTACTGCCGTCACTTCTTGAATTGCTTATGGGACACCCGCTTGCAATTGAACTTACTGCAAAACTGATGCAGAAAAAATTGATTTCCATTAAAAAAATGACGGAAATAATTGAAAATGACGGAATTACCCCGAAACTTAAAGGAGATATTCCGCATGGTTTTGAACGCTCAGATACACTTTACAACAATATTAAAAAAATTTTTAACCTTGATTCACTTTCATCAGAAGAAAAACAAATCCTTGTAAATATGACCCTTCTCCCCATAAAGGGTTTTGACATTGAACAATTTGCAATGCTGAGCGGTCTGGAAGACTGCGAAAAAATAATGTCACTTGCAGAACAAAGCTGGGTTTTTTATTATCCTGAAAGCAACTGCATTTCATTGCATCCACTTATTGCAGATGTGGTGAAACAGGAATTATTATCTTCAATTGAATGTGTGAGCGGATTTCTGGAAAAATTGACCCATGTAACTGACAATACCTGGGGTATTTCCGCCTTGAAAAAATGTCAGTATTCAGAAATTGCCCTGAGTATTCTTCATCAGTTCCCTGCAATTAATTTTAAATATATCAGACTATACCGAAATATTGCAATTATTCTCATGAGAACAGAACATTTTGACCTCAGCAGTGAACTGTTCCAGAAATGCCTTAACTATACATATGATAAATTTGGGGAAAATTCAAATGAAACTGCGGAATTTTACTATCTCATTTCAGATAATTATGTATACATGGGCGATTTGATAAATGCAGTAAAATATATAGACAAAAGTATATCAGTTATGGAAAAATTACAGCCATTGCAGATTTCTCTTCACTCATCAGAAATAACAAGAGCATATTATACAAAATACAAGGCATGGATTCTCCTGAATAACTCAAATTCCGAAAATCTCAGCATAACTGCAAAGCTTCTCAAAAAAACAGCAGATATACTTGAATCTGTGTCCGACAATTCAGATGCCCGTTATCTTGAAAATAAAGCTTCCCTGTATTCTGCATACGCATACTATTACTACTACTGCAAAGATTATGAAACCGCATTGGATTATGCAGATAAATCATTTAATATATTTTTGAATCTTTTCGGAAAAAATCACCCCGATACAATGTCCCCCCTTACTGCAAAAGCCATGATATACAGCAAAACAGGATTGCAGGAAAAGGCAGTTTCACTCATGAAAGATATAATATCCGCCATAAAGAAAATATTTCCCGAACACTCACAGAAAATTACCCTCAAATACAATAACCTTGCGTCAATTTATTATAATACAGGACAGCTTCAGCTTGCAGTTGAAACACTTAAAAAGGTTTGCAGAGAATTTGAAACAGACTACGCAGACAGAGATATTATTTACAAAAATGCAAAGTACAACCTTTCCGCATGGGAAACAGAACTGCAAAAAAATATTTCTGTCTGACATTCCGTCTCACCAAATATAATATATCGTTATTAGACCTGTTCGTAAACCTCGTTTTGTACGAAATATCTCAGAAAATAGAAGTTTAAAGTTAAACTTAAAATTTACAAAAATTAAGAGGATACTCATCAGAATTTCCCTTGAATTTTTTCAGAAATTCTATCATACACTCCGGAATCGGAGCACTTCTATTTGATGATTCGCTTCTGAGTTCGGTTATTATGAGTTTTGTCCGTGCTGTTTCTGTCGGGCATTGTATCCTTTGTAATGTTTTTCTGACGGTTAAAATACATTTTTCAATGTTAACATCTTTCCACTGCAAGGCACAGAGTTCATCTATTCTAATGCCAGTTGACATAGAAAGTGCAACCCCAAGGGTACTTTTATTCTGATTTTCGGCAATATACTGCTGTAATTTCTGCTGCTCCCGCTCATCAAGAAGCTGAATCTCAGGAGCTTTTTTCTTTGGCAGAGTGATGCGGTCCATAGGGTTGAATATGTGATAAATGCGGACTGCATACTTGAACAGTGTTTTCATCAGAATTACAATATCCGCAATATACCGTGCTGAAAGTCTGGCATTCTGCTTTTCTTGAATAAAGCAGTAGATGGGCTTGCAGTGATAGATTGTAGGTTCTTTTCATTTTTTCAAAAATCGCAGAAATTGTTTTTATATTCTATATTACTCAATTTTAGAGTAAAAGTCAATATCACTATGCACCAAAATTTTCATCTATGATTTGTTGACTATTGACATTCATTTTCTGAGTATGGTATAATACTGTCATGGAGGTTGATGAAAATGGCTGAATTACGATTAAGGTTAAGAGAACTGCGAGAAGAGCAGGAGCTGTCACAGGCGGAAATGGCAAAGAAACTCGGTGTTTCTCAGCAGACCTATTCTCGCTATGAATCCCATACAACTGAAATTCCGCTGAAACTGCTGATTTATCTTGCTGAATTGTATGATACCAGTACCGATTATCTGCTTGGCATTACAAATCAGGATAAAGCCTATCCAAAAATAACGTAAAATGACCGTCAAAAAATAAAGCAGCAGTGCTTTGAGATATGAAATAACGGAATCTGACCGTCAGAAAATTCCTTGACAAAAAGGCAATCCTATGGTATAATGGGTGTTGCAGAAGGGAGCGTGGAGCTGATGAAAGCTATCCCGATTGGTGTGGAAAATTTCAAAAAATTGATTGACAAAGACTACTATTTTGCAGATAAGACACTTCTCATTAAAGATTTACTGGATGCTCAGGCAGATGTCAGTCTGTTCACCCGTCCAAGACGTTTCGGAAAAACCCTCAATATGAGTATGCTCAGATATTTCTTTGAGAAGACTGATGAAGATAACAGCTATCTCTTTAATGGACTGAAAATCGCTGATGCTGGTGAAAAGTATATGGCATATATGGGGCAGTATCCGGTGATTTCTATTTCGCTGAAAGGTGTGCATCAGTCAACCTTTGAAGAATCGATGGAAGAATATAAGAATCTGATTGCCAAAGAAGTATGGAGACATCAGGAATTATTTTCATCTGATAAGCTCATGCCGTATGACATGAAAATGCTGAACATGATTTGTGACCATACTGCACCTGCTTCTAC
>ODAI013617301.1_pt1 | contig 10682 bp, 10 predicted proteins | sample 1539321 | NCBI WGS metagenome assembly ODAI01 (sample SAMN02144231, study PRJEB22623) | gut metagenome | biome: sheep rumen | host: Ovis aries | place: New Zealand | reverse complement strand
GTATGACACCGTGTTCATCGGCGGTCCCGTATGGTGGGGCACCTATCCGCAGGTGATGTTCACCTTCTTCAAGAAGCATGCTAACGACTTGAAAGGCAAGACGGTCATCCCATTCACTACTCATGAAGGCTCAGGCTTGGCCAACTGCGTTGAGGACGTGAAAAATGCTTTCCCTGGAGCAAATGTCCAGAAAGGTTTCAGCATCTATGGTCACGAAGTGAGGACGGAGAAAGCGAAAGTAGAGAAGTGGATAAAAGGACTTGGATATTAAAAATAGAAGATTATGGAATACATCAAATTATACAACGGTGTTGAAATGCCGCAATTGGGCTATGGAGTGTATCAAGTAAGCCCTGAAGAGTGTGAACGTTGCGTGAGCGATGCGCTGAGCGTGGGCTATCGGATGATAGACACGGCACAAGCCTACCAGAACGAGGAGGGCGTAGGCAATGCATGGCGCAAGAGTGGCGTGAAACGTGAGGACTTGTTCCTTGTATCGAAGATTTGGATTTCGAACTACGGATACGAAAAAGCAAAAGCGTCTATCGACGAAAGCCTACGCAAGTTGCAGACGGAATATATCGACCTAATGCTGCTTCACCAGCCTTTCTGCGACCGCTACGGTGCTTATCGGGCTTTAATAGAGGCCTACCGCGAAGGCAAGTTGAGGGCTATCGGTGTCAGCAACTTCTACCCCGACCACTTCATCGATTTGGCATCGAATGCTGAGGTAAAGCCAATGGTAAATCAGGTGGAGACACATGTGTTTTGTCAGCAGAAACAACCGCAGAAATATATGGAGGAGTTCGGATGCCAAATCATGTCGTGGGGACCGTTGGCCGAGGGCAGAAACGGTTTCTTCACCAACGAAGTACTCTCTGAAATCGGCAAAGCTCACGGCAAGAGCGTCGCACAAACAGCTCTGCGCTTCCTGCTGCAACGGGGCGTGGTCATCATCCCGAAGTCGAGCCACAAGGAACGTATGGCCGAGAACTTCAACATCTTCGATTTCGAACTCTCTGCCGACGAGATGTCTCGCATCGATGCACTCGACACCAAGCAGAGTCTCTTCTTCGACCACCACGAAGGTGAAGTAACTAAGATGTTCATGGGCTGGCGCGGTTTAGTGTAATAGAACGAGGCTGTTATGACAAAGAGGCATGTATCTGTTTTAGTAGGTGCGGGTAGCATCGGACAAGCTATCATTCGCCGGGTATCGGCAGGAAAGCATGTGGTGCTGGCAGACTACTCCATAGAGAATGCTCAGCGAGCTGCAAAGACGCTGGAGGATGCAGGCTTTGAGTGCTCAACCATCCAATGCGACCTAGGCTCGAAGGAGGATATCCTGAAGTTGGTGGAATTCGCCACTAGCAAAGGAGAAGTGATGAACGTGGTGAATGCGGCTGGTGTATCACCGTCACAGGCTCCCGTGGAGGAAATTCTACATGTAGACCTCTACGGAACAAGTGTGCTGTTAGAGGAGTTTGGCACGGTAATTGCTGAAGGAGGTTCTGGCGTGATTATCTCGTCGCAGAGCGGTCATCGTCTCCCAGCCCTACCCCAAGAACAAAATGACGCATTGGCCACAACTCCTGTGGATGAACTGCTGAAGCTGCCATTCATCAAGGAAATCAACGATACGCTGAAAGCTTATCAATATTCGAAGCGTTGCAATGTTTTGAGAGTGATGATGGAAGCTACTCGCTGGGGACGCCGCGGGGCGACTGTCAACAGCATTTCGCCAGGCATCATCATTACGCCTTTGGCTAACGATGAGCTGCACGGTCCTCGCAAGGAAGGCTATCTGAAGATGATTGAAGGTATGCCAGCCCGTCGTGCAGGAACGCCTGATGAAGTGGGCGATTTGGCCGAGTTCCTGATGTCCTCTCGTGGACGCTTTATCAGCGGTGCCGACTTCCTCATCGATGGTGGTTGTACAGCTTCTTATTGGTATGGCGATTTACAATATTTGAAAGCGACACATTAATATTATACAAAATATGAAGAATTTGAAAATGACAGCTGCCGCTCTGCTGCTGATGATGTCGGCAGCAGCTTTTGGGCAAAGCAAGGTTTACATGACGAAGGAGATTACCCCCGAGTCATTAGTGAAAATCTACAAGGCATTGGGCGTTGAAGCCAAGGGCCGCGTAGCTGTGAAGATTTCCACGGGCGAAGGAGGCAACACGCACTACCTGAAACCGACGCTGATTCGCCAGTTGGTGGACGAGGTGAATGGCACTATCGTGGAGTGCAACACGGCCTATGGCGGTTCGCGCCAAGACCCCAAGAAGCATTGGGAGACCATTCACGAACATGGTTTCGACAGCATCTTCGCCGTCGACCTGATGGATGAGTTCGGACAGATTCGTATTCCTGTTCAAGACAAGAAACACCTGAAGTATGATATCGTAGGTGAGCACTTGGCCAACTATGATTTCATGATCAATCTCGCCCATTTCAAAGGGCATGCAATGGGAGGTTTCGGAGGGGTCATGAAGAATGCCTCCATTGGAGTGGCCTCAACTGCTGGCAAATGTTACATCCACTCAGCCGGCAAGACCGATGACCCCAAACTGGCATGGGGACCTGATTATCTGGCTGCAGGCAAGACTCAGGATAACTTCCTGGAATCGATGGCTGCCGCAGCACAGGCCGTGCACAATTATTTTGGTGGCAAGGTCGTCTACATCAACGTGATGAACAACATGTCGGTAGATTGCGACTGCGACGGACATCCCGCCAAGCCCGAACTGAAAGACATGGGCATCATGGCTTCGCTCGACCCTGTGGCTCTTGACCAAGCATGTCTGGATAAGGTCTTCAACTATCAAGGCAAACCGGGCGACGATAACAAGCCACTCATACAGCGCATCAACCGACAGCACGGCACCTACATCACCGACTATGCCGAGCAGATAGGGTTGGGCTCGAAGAAATACGTTCTAATAAATATCGACTAGCCAAGCAACCAGAACAGGCAGACTTCTTCGAGCAACTCAGTTCAAAGGCTGTTGTAGTGTACTTAGTGATACCACTATTTTTTCCAATTGCGGTGGACAATTGGGACAAATGACAGTGCGTTTTTTACACGCTAAGCCTCTACCCGCAGACAAGAATGCCCAAAGCCGCCCCGAAGCGGTTTTTCAAACAGATGGTTTTTCAGCTGAAAATAGAGATAGAAACATCTGTATCTATCTATATATCTATACATATAATATATATAATAATATATATGTTAATATATATATAATTAATATTAATTATTATTAAATAATTATCTTAAGTAGTTGATAATCAATCACTTGCGCAAAAAACTAAAAGGTGGGACGCAGAAAAAAGACATGTCCAATTGTCCTAATTGTCCCACACGCCCCGAACGGGAGCAGAAATGAGCCTCTCCCAACCGATGCCGAAACCCGCTGAAATGAGGCTAGAAGCCGCAAATAAGACGCCCAGAGGCCGCTTTTGACTCGCTCAAAGACCACATCTGACTCGCTCAAAGACCACCTCTGACACGCTCAAAGACCATCTCTGAGAGGATGAAAAACGGAGGCCCCCAAGGCGGCTCCGAGGTGCTTTCGGGGGGGATGTCTGCCTTTCTGACATGGATTCTATTTCCCCAGAAACTCACTGGGTGTGAGGCCTGTGATGCGCTTGAAGAGGCGAGTGAAATGGTGAGGGAAGTCGAAACCGAGCAGGCGCGAGGTCTCGCTGATGTTGTGTCCCTGCATCAGCAGGCTCTTGGCTTGGTTGATGACGTAGTTGTGAATGTAGCCAATGGCCGTTCCACCCGTGGCTTTATGGACGATGTCGCCAAAGTAGCGAGGCGAATAAGCCAACTTTGAGGCGCAGTAGCTGACGGTGGGAAGACCGTGAGACAGCTGTCGGTTCTCGCGGAAATACTGCTGCAACAGGTTGTGGAAGCGTTTCAGAAGGTCGCTGCCGCCCTTGTCGTCTTCCGAGAGTTGGCGCAGGTAGATGCGGTTGCAGTATTCCAAAATTAGGCGCAGATAGGCCAGCAGGACGGTGCGGAGCGATGGCGAATCGTCGTGCAGGGTCAGCTCCTGTCGCATTTGGGCAACCAGCTGGGTGATGCTGAGCCACTCGTCGGGCTCCATCCTTAGTGAGCCGTCGAAGAAATAAGAGAAGAACTGGTAGCGGTCTATGTGGCGTTCGAGCTCGGAGCCGTGCAGCAGCTCGGGCGACCACAGCAGTACCCATCCGCTCAGCGAGATGCGCTCACCGTTGTCTTCCAAGCCGCCAATCTGTCCTGGTTCAACGGCAATAATCGAACCATCGCTCACCTGCAGCTTCCTCATGCCATACGAGAGGTTGTGGGGAAACTGACGTTGGATGAAGAGCCCATACACACCGTAGTTGTTCAGACTGTGGCGGAAAGGCTTCAGCTCGTCGTAGTGGATGATGCTCACCAGCGGGTGTAGCTCGGGGGCATCCACAAACCGGGCATAGTCGTTGGGATTGTCAACTTTCAGAATGTTCCGCATATCGGTGGCAAAGATACACAAAAAAGACAAATAATGGTATATATTTTGCGTTTTTTTAGCATTTTCTGCGAAATTGGTATATTATCAGCTAATTTGTGTAACACCTATTATAAATAATGTTCGTATCTTTGCAATGTGATTCAAATCAAATCAATATGTTAGGCAACTTTACATTCCACAATCCCACTAAACTGCATTTCGGCGAGGATTCATTGAGCAAACTGAGTGAAGAACTGAAAAACTATGGCAAGAAGGTGATGCTGTGCTATGGTGGCGGCAGCATCAAACGCTTTGGTATCTACGACCAGGTGATGGCTGAACTGAAAAAGGCTGGCTGCGAGGTGGTCGAACTCTCGGGCGTGATGCCGAACCCCACCATCGAGAAGGTGCTGGAGGGAGCCCATCTGGCTCGAAAGGAGGAGGTGGACTTCATCCTCGGCGTAGGTGGCGGTTCAACTGTTGACTACTGCAAGGCGGTGGCTGGAAGCGCCTGGTACGACGGTGATCCGTGGGAATACTATTTCAAAAACTGGCAGCCGATGACATGCCGCTGGATTCCTGTTGGCTGCGTGCTGACGATGGCTGGCACAGGCTCGGAGATGGACAGTTGCTCGGTCATCTCCAGCCACACGGAGAACCGCAAGATGTTCTACAACTTCCGCAACCCAGACTTCGCCATCCTGAATCCGCGCTTCACGTTCACCGTACCGAAATACCAGATGGTGGCAGGCATTTACGATATCATGAGCCACATCTTGGAACAGTATCTCTCGGGCACGGACGACAACACCAGCGACTATATCGCAGAAGGTTTGATGCGCTCACTTATCGTCAGCTCACGCAAAGCCAACGTGAATCCTGAGGATTACGAGGCTCGCTCAAACATCATGTGGACAGCCACTTGGGCACTCAACACACTCATCGACCGCGGCAAAGCTACCGACTGGATGGTTCACATGCTGGGACAAGCCGTGGCAGCCTTCACCGATGCCACCCACGGTCACACGCTCGCTGCCGTCAGCGGAGCCTACTACCGTCTGCTCATCAACAAGTCAACGGATGCCGTTGGGAAGTTCAAGCGTCTGGCCATGAACGTTTGGGGCATTTCCGCCGATGGCAAGACCGACGAGCAGGTTGCCATCGAGGGGCTGGAGACGATGGAGCAGTGGATGCGCGAGCTGGGGCTGGCGATGAACATCACCGACTGCGGTGCAAAACCCGAGTTGATAGAAGGCATGGCCGATGCCTGCCCCATCTGCCAGGGCGGCTACTATATTCTGAATCGCGACGAGGTGGTGCAGGTATTGAAAGATAGTCTTTAGAATATGAAACAGATTCTTTTGTTTTTAACAGCGATGCTACTCTGCTGCTGCTCATCGGACAGTGAGGTGATGGCTGAGGTGCCCGCCAACGCAGGCAAGACGCTCGTGGTTTACTATACCTACACGGGCAACTGCCGCGAAATCGTGAGAACGCTGACCAGTCAGATTCAGGCCGACGTGCTGGAGATTCAGCCTGCCGAGAAGGGACTGAAGTATGAGGCTAACGGCTATGCACTGGGCACTCAGTTGCTGAACGCCATCAAGGCCAATCCTAACAGCGCAAGCAGTTATCCGGCCATCGACCCTGTGGCGACCTCACTCAACAGCTACCAGAACATCATCATCGTTACTCCGCTGTGGTGGAGTCAGATGGCTGCCATCATGCAGACCTACTTGTTCAACTACGGCCCTCAAATGGCTGGGAAACACGTCGGACTGATTGTATCGAGTGCCAGCAGCGGAATCTCACAAGTGGTGGCTGATGCCAAGCGGCTTGTTCCCTCGGCAACTTGGATGGGCGACGCGCTGTGGATAAACAACTCGAACAGAAGCAATGCCACCTCTTTGGTGCAGGACTGGCTCAAGAAACTGAATTTCGCTGAAGGACAAACAACCATGAACAAAATGAATATCACTATCGACGGGCAGACGCAGAGCGTGACACTCGTGGAGAACGCTGCTACGAAAGCGCTTGTAGAGAAGTTACAGCAAGCACCTGTCACCGTGACGCTCAACAGCAGCGGTGGCTTTGAGATTTGGGGAGCATTAGGGTTTTCATTGCCCACAAGCAACCAACAAATAACCGCCCAGCCTGGCGACGTCGTTCTCTACAGCGGTAGCAACATCTGCCTGTTCTACGGCTCAAATTCGTGGAGCTACACCCGCTTGGGCAAGATTGACGGTCTGTCGGAGAGCGAACTGCGATCATTCCTGAAGGCTGGCGAAAGCAACATCAGCGTGACGTTGTCGCTCACATCGGGCACGACTGCCATCACCAGCCTCACCTCTCCAAATGGTGAGGAGAGCATCTACTCTCTGAACGGGCAGCGGGTGACGAATCCTACACGTGGCATATACATCAAAAACGGGAAAAAAGTAATCCAATGAACGTCAACAAACCTATCAGTCGAAGAAAAGCGCTCAAGGTTATGGGCCTTGGCCTGCTCGCAGCCTGCGTTCCAACTCTTCCATCATTTGGCAAATCTCCCAAAAGAAAAGAGAAGAAGCTGAAACGTCTAATATTCTATTTCTCCGCAACAGGCAATAGCCTTTACATTGCCAAACAATTGGGCGGAGATGAAGCAACCTTGCTGAGCATCTCACAAGAAATTCATAACGAGCATCCTAATTACGAAGCTGATGAAATCGGGTTCGTCTGCCCGGTATATTGTTTTCTCCCTCCTGCCATAGTTCAGGACTTCATTGCCCGTTCCTCTTTCAAGGCTGATTATTTCTTTACAGTTGGCACTTATGGAGCCCATAGCACGATATTCCCAGAGTTCGTTGACGACTTTGCCAAGAAGCACGGTTTTCAGATGAATTATATTTCCACGATTCAGATGGTTGATACGTACCTACCGTATTTTGATGTGGAAAAAGAATTGGCCGACCCTAAACTTCAGCGTATTCCCGAGAGACTTGCCGCAGTGCTTGCTTCCATCAATAAGCGCGAGAACTATATCCAGCTGGTAACTGAGCAAGACAGGATGATATGTGATGGTTATTACCGCATGTCTGGTCGAGACCGCCAGCGCCCTGCTGCGACAAGGTCTGAGAAAATTGTCTTTGCCACAGATGCTTGTATTGGATGTGGTATATGCACTTCGGTTTGTCCTCATGGCTCATGGAAAGTGATTGATGGCCATTCTGTTGCCGAAGGAGACTGTGAGAATTGCCTCGCATGTGTGCATAATTGTCCTCAGAAAGCCATTTCCATCACCCCCACCCCTCCCGAACCAGAAGAACCAAACCGGAACGCAAGGTATCGCAATCCGAATGTCAGTCTGGCAGATTTAATCAAGGCCAACAGTCAACATTAAAGAAACACCACATAACAGGTAAAGATGAAAAGAGTTATCGTTATATCTACGAGCCTACGTCGTGGCTCAAACAGCGACATACTGGCCGACCAGTTTGTTGAAGGTGCAAAAGCAGCCGGGAATGCGGTTGAGAAGATTTCACTTGTAGGCAAGCACATCGAGTTCTGCAAAGGTTGCTTGGCTTGTCAAAAGCTGGGACGTTGCGTCATCAACGACGATGTAAACGGCATCATGGCAAAGGTATTGAAGGCAGATGTTGTCGTGTGGGCTACACCCATCTACTATTATGAGATGAGCGGTCAGATGAAGACCCTCATCGACCGCATGAATGCGATGTACGAACAAGACTATGCGTTTCGCGATGTTTATCTGTTGACCACGGCTGCCGAGGATGAAGAGCAAACTCCAAAGCGGGCAGAGACAGGCTTGACAGGTTGGATTGACTGCTATCCCAAGTGCCGTCTGGCTGGCACGCTCTTTTGTGGCGGCGTGAACGATGCTCGTGAGATAGAGGGAAATTCCAAATTGCAGGAGGCTTTCGAATTAGGCAGAAAAGTATGAGAAAGATAATCACCGCAACCCTGATGGGCTTGATGCTCGCAGGGTGCACCAATAGTAACAAACAAACAACAGACGAGAATATGAAACAGGAATTGCAACTGACGCAGGAGTGGGACAAGGTGTTCCCGCTCAGTGAGAAAGTGAACCACCAGAAGGTGACGTTTCAGACACAGTACGGCTTGACACTGGCGGCAGATCTCTATACGCCAAAGGATGTCGAGGGCAAGATGGCTGCTATCGCCGTGAGCGGCCCCTTCGGAGCCACGAAGGAACAGTCGAGCGGCCTCTATGCCATGCGGATGGCGGAGCGCGGATTTGTTGCGCTGGCCTTCGATCCTTCCTATACTGGCGAGAGCAGTGGCGAGCCTCGTCGCACGGCGTCGCCCGACATCAATACCGAGGACTTCATGGCGGCTGTCGACTTCCTGTCACGTCAGGAGAATGTGGATGCTGAGCGCATCGGCATCATCGGCATCTGCGGATGGGGTGGCATCGCCCTCAACGCTGCCGCTGCCGACACCCGCATCAAGGCTACCGTGGCCTCAACGATGTACGACATGACCCGCGTCAGCGGCAACGGTTACTTTGACTCGGAGGATAAGGAAGAGTCGCGCCATGCTGCCCGTGAGGCTATGGCACGACAGCGCCTTGCCGACCCGACGGCCATGGCTGGCGGTGTGGTGAATCCACTGCCCGACGATGCTCCGCAGTTCGTGAAGGACTACTACGACTACTACATCACCCCGCGTGGCTACCATAAGCGCAGCGGCAACTCGAACGACGGCTGGCGCGCCATCGGCACTCAAGCCTACGCCAACGCCCGCTTCCTCTACTACATCAACGAGATTCGTTCGGCCGTACTGGTCATGCACGGCGAGAAGGCTCACTCGCGCTACTTCGGTGAGGCTGCCTATAAATATATGGTGGAAGGCAAGGCTGAGGGCTACAACGTCGTAGGCAAGCCCAATCCCAACCCTGAGAACAAGGAACTGCTCATCATCCCCGGTGCATCGCACTGCGACCTCTACGACGGTGGATATACGGAACTCGTAGGCCGGGGCGAACCGAAGAACCTCATCCCTTGGGACAAGCTCGCAGACTTTTTTAACAAGAACATGAAATAAGCCATGCGTAACTTCCTTTTGATACTGACTACAATGCTCTTCGCCTGTTGCTCGTCTGACAATGGGACGCAGGCGGAGACGTTGCAAACCACAAGCGGTATGACAATGAACATCACCATCGGCGGACAGACACAGACAGTAACGCTCGCCGACAATGTAGCCACGCAAGCACTGGTGGCAAAACTTCAGAAAGGACCCGTCACGGTGTCGCTCAACACCAACGGCGACTTTGAGATTTGGGGAGCTTTAGGATTCTCCTTGCCTACAGCCAACGAGTATATCAATGGAGTACCCGGCGATGTTGTGCTCTATAGTGGCAGCAACATCTGTATTTTCTATGGCACAAACTCCTACTCCTACACCCGTATAGGTAGGATAGATGGACTTACGGCTGGCGAGTTGAAGACATTCCTGAAGGGCGGCCAGAGCAATATCCAGGTTACCCTGTCGCTTCCAACTTCAACGGGTTTCAAAGGCACCAGTACCACAAGAGAAGACAAGGCCCTTTACTCGCTGAACGGGATGTACACAGAACATCCGAAGAAGGGTGTCTACATAAAAAACGGTGAGAAAGTCGTGATAAAGTAAAAGAACAACGAATTTAACAAATTAAGCGAGTGGGCTATGCCTTGTCTTGTTGTCCACAGGCGTATGCAACTCGTTTGGTTTGTTAAATTCGTTGTTGTTATAAGGGGTTGAAAACTTAAATCATTCTTTTAACGTGGGTACATGCTGCTGGCCTGCACGTGCCAGCGGCCGCTGCTATTTGTAGAGCGGACCGAAGTTGGCACAGGCGCGGTAGTCGGCACCTTCCTTGTCCATGCCGAAGGCGTTCCAGCAGGCGGGTCGGAAGATGTCCTTGTCCTGGACGTTGTGCATGCAGACGGGGATGCGCAGCATGGCACACAGCGTGATGAGGTCGGCTCCGACGTGGCCGTGGCAGATGGCACCGTGGTTGGCGCCCCAGTTGTTCATGACCGAATAGACGTCCTTGAAGGCATCCTTCGTCGGGTCCAGCCGTGGCACAAACCACGTGGTGGGCCAGGTGGGGTCGGTGCGCTTGTCGAGGATGTCGTTGGTACGCTCGTCCAGTTCTACCGTCCATCCCTCAGCCAGCTGCAGTACGGG
>ODAI011251055.1_pt1 | contig 10682 bp, 7 predicted proteins | sample 1539321 | NCBI WGS metagenome assembly ODAI01 (sample SAMN02144231, study PRJEB22623) | gut metagenome | biome: sheep rumen | host: Ovis aries | place: New Zealand | reverse complement strand
ATACCATCATCGCAGTCGTAGTTGCTATCATCTTCATGCTCATCTACATAAGGATCAGATTCAAGGATATCAGATTCGGTCTCAGCTCTGTCATCGCTCTTGCACACGACGTACTTGTAGTGCTTGCATTCTATGCAGTAGCGAGAGTATCCGTCAGCAACACCTTCGTAGCATGTATGCTTACCATCGTCGGATATTCCGTCAATGCTACGATAGTTATCTTCGACAGAGTGCGTGAGAACCGTGCCGTTACCGCAAAGGGAGATGTTGAGGAGGTGGTTGATCGCAGTATCACCCAGACCCTTTCAAGATCGCTCTTTACATCCCTTACGACCTTCGTAATGGTTGCAGTACTTTTTGTATACGGCGTATCCTCGATCAGAGACTTCGCACTGCCCCTCATGGTAGGTATCATCTGCGGATGCTACTCATCCGTATGCCTTGCAGGCGCTCTCTGGTACACGATGAGAAAGATAGCTCCCCCCAAGAAGAAATAACGGGACAAACAGAAAATCATGAAAGAAAAATGGGTTTTGTATGATATGAAACCCGATATAAAGGAGTGGGCCGCAGATCTCGGCGTAGATCCTCTGGTGGTGAAGCTGATTCAAAACCGCGGGATCGAAAGCAAAGAGGAGGCCCGCTCCTTTTTACGGGGAACGGAAGATGAGCTCCATGATCCTTTTCTCCTTCCGGATATGGAGAAAGCATGCGAGGCGGTAAGTGCCTGCATAGCTGCCGGAGGAAAGATCCGCATCATTGGTGACTATGATGTGGATGGCGTTACGAGCTCATATATACTTGAGTGCGGACTGGGGAGCCTTGGAGCAGACGTAAGCGTGGCGATCCCTCACAGGGTGAGCGACGGATACGGTATCAACGACAGGCTGGTTGAGGATGCTGCCGGGGACGGTGTGGATCTCATCCTTACCTGCGACAACGGTATCGCTGCCGCAAAGCAGATAGAGCACGCATATGAACTCGGAATGAAGGTCGTAGTGACCGATCATCACGAGGTTCCTTATGCCGAAAATGAAGACGGATCGAGGACGGAGATACTACCTGTCTGCGAAGCTGTCGTAGACCCCAAGAGAGCGGAGAGTGCTTATCCTTTCCCGGGGATCTGCGGTGCTGTTGTGGCATATAAATTCATGATGGCAATGCAGAGAAAAACCGGATCCGAAAGCCTTTGCGATTCGCTGAACGGACTCCTCGGATTTGCCGCCATGGGCACGGTATGTGATATCATGGACCTCAAGGATGAGAATCACATTATCGTGAAAGAGGGCTTAAAGAGAGTAAAGAATACTTCGAATGTAGGGCTTTCCGCACTTATCGATGCGTGTGAAATAGACAGAGATAAACTATCGGCATATCATTTCGGATTTGTCATCGGTCCCTGCATAAATGCATCGGGAAGACTCGACAGTGCCGAGAAGGCTATTAAGCTTTTTGAGACTGAAGACAGAGAAAGAGCAGCCGCCGAAGCCGGTGAACTTAAGGCGCTCAACGATGATAGAAAGTCGATAACCGAGAAGGGCAAGGAAGAGGCCGAGCGTTATATCGAGGAGCACAATCTGTTTGAAAAGGATGTATGGATAATATTCCTGCCGGAAGTGCATGAGTCCGTTGCGGGTATCGTGGCCGGCAAGATAAAGGAAAAGTACAATCATCCGGTGATCGTGCTTACCAAAGCTGAGGAGGGACTCAAGGGCTCGGGCAGATCGATCCCGGGATTTCATATGTTCGATGCACTTGTCGCATGCGATAAGTATCTGACCAAGTTCGGCGGACATGCTATGGCTGCAGGCCTTTCGCTTGAAGAGGATAAGCTGGAGAACTTTTCGGATGCGATGAATGAATATTCAACGCTTACTGAGGAGGACTTCATCCCGGTATGTATGATAGATGCAGATGTTCCTCTTTCGTATTTTAACATCGGACGCATAAATGAGTTCTCAGTATTGGAGCCTTGCGGTGCCGGCAATCCTACGCCTGTATTTATGAGAAAGGGTGTTACATTTACGGGGATCAGACGTTTCGGAGCCGAGAAGCAGTACACCAGGTATATCGTAAAGGACAGTGACGGCAGGAATTTTGAACTCGTCTCGTTTGATGATCGCACTGCATTTGCGGATACGCTCGCAGAAAAGTATGGTGAGGGCAGCATGGATCTTCTCGAATCCGGTAAAGCCTCATACGAGATGGACATACGTTTTACCGCCGGTATCAATTCATACCGGGGAGAAGAGTATTTACAGTTTATCCTGAAGGGATACAGATGAAATTTGCCGACATTATCATCGACATATCTTCCGATAAGCTCGACAGGCCGTTCGGATACATCATCCCGCCCGAACTTGAGGACGGGCTTAATGTCGGTGACTGCGTAAATATCCCTTTCGGCAAGGGTGATACTTTAAGAAGAGGATATGTAATAGGCATCTCTGATAAACCGTCCTATGACATATCGAAAATGAAGAGCATAAGTTCTGCTGCGGAGTCGGAGCCTTCCGTTGAGGAGAGAGCGGTAAGACTTGCCGCATTTATCAGAAAGTCCTACGGCGGTACCATGAATCAGGCGTTATCCGCCGTGCTTCCCATCAAAAAAACAGTTAAGAAACTTGTAAAAAAGCGCATCGTAAGGATCCTCGGACGTGAGGAGATCCATGCTCTCAGGGCTGATGCGATAAAGAAAAAGCAGGTCGCAAAGGAAAGACTGCTCGCAGCACTTCTTGAGGAAGAGACTATTCCGTATGAGTGGGTCACGGGGAAACTCTCCGTATCCGCACAGACGGTGCTCAGCCTTGAGAAAAACGGTGTGATCAGGATCGAAGAATACGAGAGCTACAGAAATCCCGTAAAGATAAACGGAGCTGATGAGAAGAGAGTTACTTTAAGCCCCGAACAGGAGAGCATAATAGAGACCGTCTCCGAAAAACCCGGAAAATACCTTATCCGCGGCATAACGGGAAGCGGAAAGACTGAAGTTTATATGGCTCTTACGGAGAAGGCCGTCGCAAAGGGAAAGCAGGTAATATTCCTTATCCCCGAGATAGCGCTTACATATCAGACTCTGATGAGATTCTATTCAAGATTTGGAGAGAGGGTGAGCGTACTCAATTCCACGCTGTCTGCGGGAGAGAGATTCGATCAGTGCATGAGAGCCAAGGAAGGAGCGCTGGATGTTATCATAGGTCCCAGATCCGCGCTTTTTACTCCCTTTCCCGATATAGGCCTCATAATCATGGATGAGGAGCATGAGACAAGCTACAATTCCGAATCCGTACCGAAATATCATACCAGGGAAGTCGCCGAGGAACTCGCAAGGATCACAGGTGCGACTCTGGTGGTCGGTTCCGCCACTCCCTCTGTTGATGTGTCATATGCTGCAGAGAGGGGAGAGTATAAAGCTTTATATCTGACTAAGAGACTGACGGGAGGAAGCCTTCCCAATGTGCATATAGCGGACTTAAGGGAAGAACTCCGTGCGGGCAACAGGTCGATCTTTTCGCGTAAGCTTAAAAGTCTGATGGATGACCGTATGTCCAAGGGAGAGCAGATGATGCTCTTCTTAAACAGGAGGGGGTCCTATGGAGTCGTATCATGCAGGGAATGCGGTGAAGCACTTAAATGCCCTCATTGCGATGTCACACTGTCCGAGCACTACGGCGGAGTGATGAAATGCCATTACTGCGGCTATGAGACAGAAAAACCTTCCCTATGTCCCAAATGCGGATCCAAATATCTCGCAGGATTCAGGATAGGAACTGAGACCATAGAGGAGAAACTTAAGGGAATGTACCCGGATGCCGGGATACTCCGTATGGATCGTGATACCACTCAGACCAAGGACTCTTACGAGAAGATACTCTCTGCATTTAAGAACGGTGAAGCACAGATACTCATAGGCACTCAGATGATAGTAAAAGGTCATGATTTCCCGGGCGTTACGCTCGTTGGAGTGCTGGCAGCCGATCTGTCGCTGGGAGCGGGGGACTATAGGGCCTCTGAGAGGACGTTCGACCTCCTGGTCCAGGCAGTCGGAAGATCCGGAAGAGGGGATGCTGCAGGAGAAGCGGTCATACAGACATATCAGCCTGATAATTATGCCGTGAAATATGCTGCTATGCAGGATTACGAGAGCTTCTACCGTGACGAAAAAGAATACAGGCTGACACTCGGATATCCCCCCACAGCGCATATGCTGGCTATGCTGGTATATGGCAGGAATGATGCGGAGACCCTCGCACTTGCAAGAAGACTCCCGGATGTGGTAAATTCTGAAAGGAAGCTTGCCGTCATGGGCCCGGCACCTGCTTTTGTATCCAAGATAAACGATGTCTACAGATATGTGATCTATATCAAAAATGCGGACAGGGAAGTGCTTGAGAAAGCAAAGGACAGAGCGGAAGAGTTCATGGCAGGGAGCGAAGCCAGAAATGTTCATATACAGTTTGATTTTGACCCGACATACGGGATATAGATTCGGAGGTAAAAGATGGCAATCAGAAATATCAGAGAATTCGGAGATCCGGTACTCAACAAAGTATGCAAGGAAGTGCAGGAGGTAACGCCGCGCACTCAGGAACTCATAGACGATATGCTAGATACCATGTATGAGGCGAACGGAGTAGGACTTGCAGCGCCTCAGGTGGGAATATTAAAGAGGATCGTTGTAATAGATGTAACGGGAGAAGATCCTCTCGTACTCATCAATCCCAAGATCTTAGAGACAAGCGGTGAGCAGACCGGAAATGAGGGATGCCTTTCACTTCCCGGTAAGGCCGGAATAGTTACAAGACCCAACTATGTTAAGTGCGAAGCTTATGACAGGGATATGAAGCCCTATGTGATAGAGGGAGAGGAACTTCTCGCCAGAGCGATCTGCCATGAACTCGATCATCTCGACGGACATCTCTATACCGAAAAGGTAGAGGGAGAACTCATGGAAGCCGGAGAAGAGGAGTACGGGGACGAGGAGTCCTAAGAGTAAGGACGGAATATGAAGATTGTATTTATGGGAACGCCGGATTATGCGGCAGGATCCCTTGACGGACTGGTAAAAGCAGGACATGAGATCACACTCGTGATAACTCAGCCCGACAGACCGAAGGGAAGAAGCGGGGAGCCCGTTCCTTCTCCCGTAAAAGTATATGCCCTTGAGCATGGCCTGCCTGTCTGGCAGCCGGAGAAGATAAAGCGCCCCGAAGCGGTGGAGCATCTGCGCGGCGTGGAGGCGGATCTTTTTGTGGTAGCCGCTTTCGGACAGATACTCTCATCGGAAATACTAAGTATGCCCAGGTACGGATGCATCAATGTACATGCGAGTTTACTGCCAAAGTACAGAGGAGCATCACCGATCCAGCGCTGTATCTTAGACGGCGAGGAAGAGACCGGCGTTACGATAATGCAGATGGATGAGGGTATAGATACCGGAGATATCCTCTATGTCAGGAAGACTCCGATTGAAAAGACGGATACATTTGAGACTCTCCACGATAAGCTCATGGTGCTCGGAGGAGAGGCTATAGCTGAGGCGGTAAGTCTCCTTGAGAGAGGAGAGCTTAAGCCTGTAAAGCAGGACGATGCGCTTTCGTGCTATGCGCCCCTTATCAGGAAAGAGGACGGAAAGCTGGATCTGTCGAAGAGCGCAGCGGAAGCGGACAGAAAGGTGAGGGCTATGAACCCCTGGCCCGGCGCATTTACATTCCTTAACGGCAAAATGCTGAAGATCTGGAAAGCGGAAGGTTTTAATGAGGACGAAAAAGCCGGCAGAAAGAAGGGAGCGGGCAAAGAGGCATCGACCGTTTGCGAGATTGGAAAAGAATATTTTGATATAGAGTGCGGTACGGGAACCCTGAGAGTGTATGAAGTTCAGCTCGAAGGCAAAAAGAGGATGAACTGCGGAGATTTCTTAAGGGGAGCCGGACTTAAAGAGGGAGATACCTTAGGATGAGTCCCTTAAGAGAAACAGTACTCGATATGCTGCTTAAGGCCGAGAAGCAAAACGGAAGTCATGCGATACTATCCGATGCTGTCTCGGCTGAAGTTTTTGAAAAGAACAAAGAACTGGATCAAAAGGAAAAGGCATTCATAAAGAGACTCTATGAGGGTACCCTCGAGAAAAGGATAAGTCTCGACTATCGCATAAACCGGTATTCGAATACTCCTGTAAGGAAGATGAAGCCTGTCATGAGAAATGTGCTTCGCATGGCTTCATATGAGCTGGTTTTTATGGATTCTTCCGTGGGGTATGCGGTATGCTCCGAGTCGGTGGAGCTTGTCAAAAAGCGCGGGTTAAAAGGACTTTCAGGCTTTGCAAATGCGGTCCTCAGAAAGATATCGGATGAGAAGGACAAAGAGATCCTGCCCGAAAGAGGAGAAGATCCGACAAAGTACTTTTCCGTCTGTTATTCCGTGCCTGAGGAAGTCGTAAAGCTCCTTATGAACGAGAGAGGCATAGAAGAGACTGAGCAGATACTGCGCGCACAGAATCTCATCCCGCCCGTGCCGATAAGATTCAGAGCGGATATGAGCTCCGGGGAGATCGGGAAGGCGAAGGATGCTATAACGGCAGCAGGTGTCCGATTAAGGCAGAGCAGTAGATGCGAGCTGGTATACCTGGCTGAGTCTGTCGGTGATCTAAGGATACTGCCCGGATATGATGAGGGACTATTTACCGTACAGGATGCTTCCGGGGCGTACGCCCTCCTGCAGGCGGGCATAAAGAAAGGGGATACCGTGGTGGATGTATGTGCATCCCCCGGAGGAAAGAGTCTTCTTGCTTCTGAACTCACCGGCCCCGAAGGGACCGTGATATCCGGGGACATCTCGGAGAAAAAGATAAGCAGGATAAAAGAGAATGCTCTCAGAATGAGGGCGGCAAATATTAAGACTTCTGTTCATGACGCGAGCGTGACCGATCCGGAACTTATGGGGAAAGCCGATGTACTGATCCTCGACGTTCCCTGCAGCGGTCTCGGCGTTATGGGTAAGAAGAGGGATATCAAATACAATACGGACACAGGCAGGCTTGAGGACCTCCCTGTGCTTCAGTGGGAGATAGCAAAGGCCTGCGCCGGATATGTAAGGCGGGGCGGTAAACTGTTTTATTCGACCTGCACGATAAGGCGGACCGAGAATGAGGATATGGCGGAAAGGATCTGCCGTGAGCTCGGATTCGAAAAGGTAAAGGGTCCCGAACAGCTCCTGCCGGACGAAGAAGGGCATGACGGGTTCTTTTATTGCGTAATGACAAAAAGTTAATGAATATATGCAGTGATAAATGAGGTTTTGAAGTGGCAGGAATGAGCGAAACGGACATATCGTCTCTCTTCCCGGAAGAGATAGCGGCTCTCCCCGTTATGGAGGGGCAGGGTGCTTTCAGATCGAAGCAGATTTTTGAGTGGCTCCATGCCCACAGGGTGGGGAGCTTTGAAGAGATGACCAATCTGCCCGCCGCACTCAGAGGTAAACTGGCTGAGTCGGCATATATCTCCCTGCCTGAGAAGGTAAGGGTACAGGAGTCAGCGACGGACGGTACAAGAAAGTATCTGCTTAAGATGCATGACGGCGAACTGGTCGAGAGCGTCTTTATGAAATATAAGCACGGAAATACCGTATGTATATCCTCGCAGGTGGGCTGCAGGATGGGCTGCAAATTCTGTGCTTCAACCGTTGACGGATTGTCAAGAAGTCTGGCGGCCTCTGAAATGACGGGTCAGATCTATACGATACTCAAGGATACGGGTGAGAGGGTGTCCGGTATAGTCGTCATGGGTATGGGTGAGCCGATGGACAATTACGATAATCTGATCAGATTCATCAGGCTCATTTCTGATGAGAGAGGATACGGCCTGAGCAGGAGGAGCATAACGGTCTCCACCTGCGGATTGGTACCCGAGATAAAGAGATTTGCGGAGGAGGGCCTGCCGGTTACGCTGGCGATCTCGCTCCACGCTCCAAATGATGAGAAAAGGCGTCTTATCATGCCCATAGCGAACAGATATTCCATTGCAGAGCTCATGGATGCGTGCAGATTCTATTTTGACAAAACGGGAAGAAGGGTGACCTTTGAGTACAGCCTGATAGCGGGACAGAATGATACCGATGCGGATGCGGAGGAATTAAGCGTACTTGCCGGGTCGGCAGGTGCGCACATTAATCTCATCCCGGTAAATCCGGTAAGGGAAAACGGTATGTCGGCTCCTGATAAGGACAGGGTCATCGGATTCCAGAAAAAACTTGAAAAAAACAGAATAAATGCTACTATTAGAAGGGAACTCGGAAGAGATATAGACGGCGCGTGCGGACAACTTAGGAGACGTACGCTGACGGGAGATTTTGTTTGCTGAAGACCTTTTCAAAATCTGATATCGGAAAAAAGAGGAAGGTAAACCAGGACTCCGTTTTCACCTCGGAGGTTGCGGTAGGTGGGTTACCGGATCTTTTCATAGTTGCCGACGGCATGGGTGGACATGCGGCCGGTGATTTTGCGTCCAAGACAGCCGTTGAGACTATGGTCGAGACCATAATGGGCTGTGACGGATCGGATCCCAAGGACATACTTGCAAAGGGTATAGCTGCGGCAAACGAAACGGTCTACAGGAAATCCTCCGAGGATAAAGCTCTTGAAGGAATGGGTACGACCCTTGTTGCTTCATGCGTTATGGACGGGATCCTCTATGTGGCCAATGTCGGAGACAGCAGACTTTATCTCTTAAGGGACGATGAGATCAGGCAGGTCACCATGGATCACTCTCTTGTTGAGGAGATGGTAAGGAAAGGCATCATAGCCAGGGAGTCAGCTCGCAATCATCCCGACAAGAACAAGATCACCAGAGCAGTGGGTGTGGCGGATACAGTCGAGCCGGATTATTTTACCGTCGATCTTGAGGACGGAGATTATGTGCTCATGTGTACGGACGGACTCACCAATATGCTTGAAGACAGCAAGATACGTACAGTGATAAGTGCCGCCAGGGATATCCCGGATGCGGCTATTAAGCTTGTCGATACGGCAAACGCAAGAGGAGGGCGGGATAATATCTCCGTCGTCCTGATCAAGTACGAAAAGTAAGGATTGGCATTATGATCAAGATTGGAATGATCCTCGGGGACAGATATGAGATCCTCGAAAAGATCGGAACGGGCGGAATGTCCGATGTATATAAGGCTAAAGACCAGAAGCTTATCCGCAATGTAGCGGTTAAGGTTCTTAAGCAGGAGTTTTCCGAGAACGAGAATTTCGTTTCCAAATTCCGTGTTGAGGCTCAGGCTGCAGCAGGTCTCATGCACCAGAATATCGTAAATGTTTACGATGTAGGTGAAGAGAACGGCATCAACTATATCGTAATGGAGCTCGTAGAGGGCATTACGCTCAAGAAATACATCGAAAAGAAGGCGCGCCTTACCTACAAGGAAGCCGTAAGTATAGCTATTCAGGTAGGTCTCGGAATAGAGGCCGCTCACAACAATCATATCATTCACCGTGATATCAAACCTCAGAATATAATCATCTCCATGGACGGAAAGGTCAAGGTCACCGACTTCGGAATTGCCAAGGCCGCTACCAGCAATACCATCACGTCCAATGTAATGGGATCAGTGCATTATACTTCTCCCGAGCAGGCCAGAGGCGGTTACTCGGACGAGAAGAGCGATATATACAGTCTCGGTATCACTCTCTTTGAGATGCTCACAGGACGCGTGCCCTTCAACGGAGAGACGACCGTTGCCATTGCCATTAAGCATATTCAGGAGGAGATGCCTTCTCCCAGGGAATATGTGGATGAGATACCGTACTGCGTAGAGGATATTATCTACAAGTGCTGCGAGAAATCTCCCGACAGGAGATATCAGAATATGCATGAACTAGTAGATGACTTAAAGCAGGCTCTGCTTACTCCCGATGAGGACTTCGTCGTAAGGGTTGACCCCATAACGGACGGAGAGACCAGAGCAGTCACCGACGAGGAACTCGATGAGATAAGGAACCAGACGGGTTCGTACGGATATGCCGATCAGGAGGATTATCCCGGCGAGGATACGATGAGACTCGCCAATGACGGATATGCCGATGACGGGATGTATAACGATCCCGAGGACGATTATGAATACGATCCCAAGATGGAGAAGGTGACAACACTCCTTGCCATACTTGCGGGAATAGTGATAGTTGCGATCATCATCATACTGGCAGTTAAGCTCTTCGGAAAGACAGCCGATGAAGAACCGGTTGAGCCGGACAGCCCTGTCATCTCGGAGGATGAGAACAAGACTCCCGTAAAGGAGGCAGAGTATGTACTTATGCCCAGTTTGGTGGGCAAGAATGTTGACGATGCAAGGAATGCTCTCTTTGATGTCGGACTCGTGCCCAAGGTAGAGTATCAGGAGTCCGATACTGTAGCATCCGGTGTGGTCATCTCTCAGGAAACTCCTTCGGGTACTCAGGTAGAGAAGGGCGGAGAGGTTACTCTGATCGCCAGCTCCGGAACTGAGGGCGTTACCATGCCCGATGTAACAGGCAGCTCTTTTGAACAGGCCAACAGCACTCTGGCCGCATCGGGATTTATCGTTAACAAGGTGGAGGAACCATCCGATACCGTGGAGGCGGGGAAGGTAATAAGCCAGAGCCCTTCCGCAGGTACCAAGGTACCCAAGGGATCCGCTATAGTAGT
>ODAI011547870.1_pt1 | contig 10683 bp, 12 predicted proteins | sample 1539321 | NCBI WGS metagenome assembly ODAI01 (sample SAMN02144231, study PRJEB22623) | gut metagenome | biome: sheep rumen | host: Ovis aries | place: New Zealand | reverse complement strand
AGAGCCGGCATCAGAAATAATACATACAGCTGCCAGTGCTGTTTGACGTACAGCAATGTTTTACGCATTTGTCTGCGTCCCTCCTTTCGATGTCTATAGGTTCCTTGGGTGAAAGACTTGCCTACAGGCGGAATACGGCCGCTTTCCTCCCCCGCTCATCTCTCATCATAGTCAATATTTTACATTCCTTTGTGCATATGTGCAAGCAAAAGTTTGACATCCTTGTTTATTAATGTAAAACATTGTCTCATTTGTATGTTTGGTGTTACGTTAATTGTGCACAATAATACTTTTGCAATTTTCATTTTTGTTATAAAATGGACATGAAACTGTCTTAATACGTTTCAATGTCCATGAAATAATAAAGGAGTTATGCTTATATATGAAAAGCTTTCTGAACCCCGAAAGTCCCCCCATGAAATTCCTGACAGCCATAGGCTACGCCATCTGTCTGAACTGTCTCTGGTTCCTCTGCTCCCTTCCCGTTATCACGGCCGGAGCTTCCACCACCGCCCTGTATGCGGTCATGCAGAAGGTCGTTTTAAATGAAGAAAGCCATATCATTACCGCTTTCTTTTCCAACTTCAGGAGCAGCTTCCGCCAGGCCACAAAGGTATTCCTGATCCTTCTGGCCGCCGGGATCTTTCTGGGGGTCGACGGCTATATTCTCCTTCATCTGCGCTTCCAGGGGGCCTTCTGGACCTTCCTGACGGCCGTATGGCTGGTCATGATGGCCGCTTTCTGCGTGATTCTGCTCTATGTCTTCCCTCTGATGGCCAGATTCGACAACACTTCCTTCCTTATGATTAAGAATTCCCTGATGACAGGCATGCACTTTCTCTACTGCACGGTCATCATTGCGGCCTTCCACTTCGCGGTTGGCTACATTATTATTAATGTATATACGCCCGTCCTTTTCCTGGGAGAAGGCCTCTGCGCTCTCTTCTCCGCCTGGATCATGAAGGGCGTCATGGTCCGCCTGCAGGAGATGGCATCCCCCGGACTGGAGGACTCCGAAGGGGAAGAAACGGGCGAAGATCTGCCGGTCACGGAAGAGGGAGACCAGAACCATGAAACTCTCTGATATGCCTCTTTCCAAACGCATAAAATACATACTGGATTATTACAAGCTGGTTCTTTTCATCATTGCCCTCTTCCTCTATATCCTCTGCTATATCGGCTGGCGCTATGCCACCAGACAGGACATCATCCTTTACGGATCCCTGGTAAATGTAAGGATAGAGGAAAAAACCAGAAAATTTTTCACGGATTTCCCTCAATCTGAAACCTTTCACGAGCTTTTTCCGGAGGCTTCCGGGCGCAGCGCCGTCTCTCTTTCGGAGAATCTTTTTCTGACATCCGACACTGCCAGCGACTACCATGAGTATGTATATGCCTCCCGTCTCAAGATCCTGGCTTCCATAGAAGCGGAAAAGCTGGACCTGGTGATCGGGGATGCCGAGGCCATGGACGCCTTCGCGGGCCAGGGATTTCTGATGCCCCTGGACGGCCTCTTTGAGGGCAATGACATCATTGAAAAGCACCTGGTCCAGGGCACCGTCATTCTGGAGGACAACCACATCGAGGTCCTGCTGGACGAGGATGTCCCCTACCACAGCGTAACAAAAGAGGAAACCACTTCCATCGACGTTACGGATCTGGACTGCTTTATCCCCTACAGGGAAGGGGAAAAGGTCTATCTGGGCATCATCGCCAATACGGACCGCCTGGACGCCGCCAGGGCCTTTACGGAAAGCCTCTTCGAAGAGCACCCCTGATCCGCACCGGGCTGAATAAGACATCAAAAAAGGAAATCCGCTCTTAAGGCGAGCGGATTTCCTTTTTTGATTTTTTTCCGTCAGAGACTGATCTCCTTCTTGGTCACGTCGATGATGGCCTTTCCTTCTGTTCTGAAGCAGATCTTTTCGGCGGACAGATCCGTGAAGATCACGGCAGACATGACGTATCTTCCGTCGTTGATGAAGACCTCGCAGCTGTATCTGTCCAGTATGATCCTCATACGGATGTTGCCGTCCATGCTTTCCGGGACCAGGCACCTGCGCTGGTGGACAAGAGCCTTTCTGGAGCCTGCGTACTTGCGGTCGATCTTTACGGTCCCATCCACAGGCGTAAAGCGGACCGCCGTATGAATGCGGGTCACGGGATCCATGGCGAACCATACGGAGAACTTCCTGTAGACAGGCTCTCCCGGAACAGGTCTGACCGTAAGATCCAGGTCGATGGTCCTGCCCTCCACGGCGTAGAGGGAAATCTCGTCAAAGACCGGCACCTTCCTGTAGGAAACGGAGTTGGTATAGTAGATCTCCATCTCCCGGATGGGCTGCTGGTAAAGCCTGCCGTCCCTGAAGGACAGTTCTCTGGGAAGGGTCATCTGGCCGGCCCAGGGAGCGCGTTTGTCCCGCATCAGGCAGGTGTCCCAGTTCTGCATCCAGGCGATCATGACTCTCCTGCCGTCGGGGGTCAGGATGGTCTGGGCGGCATAGAAATCGATGCCGTAGTCAATGGCCTGGTCATACTGAGGGGTAAAGGTGCCCGTTTCCTCGTCATACTCTCCGGCAAGGCAAAGGGACCCGGCACCGTTATGGTACTCAAGGCCCTTGGGCGCCATCTCCATGGGGCTGGCCAGAAGGATCTGCTTTCCGTCCAGCTCGAAGAAATCGGGGCACTCCCACATGATGCCGAAGCGGCCTTCGTTTTTGATCAGGACTTTCCAGTACTTCCAGCTGATGCAGTCCCTGCTCTTAAAAAGATAGATCTGTCCGTCTTCGTCGGCAGCGCGGCCCGCAATGAGGCAGAGGTAGCTGCCGTCCTTCTGGCGGATGATCTTGGGATCCCGAAAGTCGATCCTGGAAAATCCCTCGGGAAGGTCATTGCAGTCAATGACCGGATTTTTATCGTACTTTACATAATCTGTGCCGTCGCCGAAAGCCAGGTTCTGGCACTGCATAAATTTATCCTGGAGAGAGGCCGCCTCCAGTTCTTCTCCGGCATCTTTCGGAGCACGGAGTCCTGTATACATAAGAAGCTGTCTGCCGTCGGGCATCTCCACGGCGCTGCCGGAATAGCATCCGCCTTCGTCATAGGGGTGGTCGGGAGCCAGCGCTGCGGGCCTGTAGGACCATCTCATAAGGGTACGGCTTACCGCATGTCCCCAATGCATGGTGTCCCAGTAGGAATTATAGGGATTATACTGATAGAAAAGATGATATTCTCCTTTATAGTAAGAAAAACCGTTGGGATCGTTCATCCAGCCGGCGCGGGGACAAAGATGGAACATGGGCTTGTCCTTCTCGCCGATCAGGGCTTCTTTTTCCAGTTCGATCTGCCTTGCCTTCTCTAATTTGTTGCTGTTCATACTTTCCACCTGTAAAAAAAGTACGTGTTACTAATGTAAAATGTTATGTTACATTTCGCTTTTATTATAATTTTTACATACTGATTAGTCAACGCATATTTCAAATGTTTTTTCAAGCTATTTTTCATGAAATTATTTTTGCATTTGTTGCAGATGAAACTTCATGATATCATTTGACTAATAATTTGTGATTTTGTATAATTTTCATAAAGTCTGTTTTCTTCATATTCAGAGCAGACCTGCTACAGCAGGAGGAACTAGAATGGCTGTCAAAGTTACCATGCAGGACATCGCCGATGCGCTTGGTCTGTCCAGGAACACCGTATCCAAAGCGATCAACAATACGGGCGTGATCGCTGATAATACAAAAGAACTTATACTAAAAAAAGCGGCAGAAATGGGATACCGGAATTATTCCAGCTCCATCTCCATCGGTGACCAGGGACAGCCTGTCCAGGCCTACCAGAACGCTTCCTCCGGAAACAGGGAGATCGCCATGCTGACCTGCTCCATGCCGGGCGGCTCTCACTTTGCCGTCACGACCCTGGACCGGATGCAGAAGATCTTTTCCACCCACGGATATTCCCTGGTCTTCTACAGGGTCACGGAAGAGGAGCTGGAAAATAACCGTCTTCCTGGAAGCCTGAATCTGGATTCGGTAGCTGCCATCTTCTGCATGGAGCTTTTCAATTATGATTACTGCCGCATGCTGACGGATCTGACCATTCCTCTTCTTCTGATCGATTCTCCCCTCTGCATAGGAAAGGATCCTCTTCCCGCAGATGTGCTGATCATGGAAAACGCTCTCAGCATCCATACCTTTGTCAGAAAGCTGGCAGACCAGGGTAAAAAATCCGTGGGCTTCGTAGGGAACATGAACCACTGCCGGTCCTTTTTCGAGCGCGGCAGCGCCTGTCTGTCCGCAGCCGCTATATGCGGTCTTCCGCCCGCGGAAAGGTACTCTATCCTGAACTTTCCCCCGGGACCTGCTCCGGCCTTTCTGACCTCCTTTGCCAGCGACGCGGAACAGCTCTACAGCGCCCTGCAGATACTTCCCGAACTGCCGGATGCCTTTATCTGTGCCAATGATTTTATCGCGGTCAATCTGATCGGATGCCTGCGCCGCATGAACATCATCTGTCCCAAAGATATCCTTCTCCTGGGCTTTGACGATTCTCCCGAGGCCCGTTACCACGCGCCGACCCTGTCCACGGTCCATATCCATACCCAGGTCATGGGAGATCTGGCGGCAGAGCTGCTCCTTTCAAGGATCGCCAGTCCGGCCAGAGAGCCCAGGACCACCTATTCCCTGACCGATCTGATCCTCAGGGAATCTACAGGAAACATCGACTGACCTGCATAAACAATGAATCAGGCCCTCCGAGAATCTGCTGCAACTGCAGCGCATTCCCTGAGGGCCCCTTTTTATGTCGGCCCTCCCGCAGAAATATACAGGACAGGCTGTTCTTTGCGGAACAGACGAAAAATGTCCGTAAGGACCCGCAGGATAAAAATGATAGGATTTCAGTATGGAAGCAGACAGCAGGCTGAATGTTTTTAAGGAGAAAAAAAATGACAGTCGATGAAGCAGTCAGAGAAATTCAGGGAAAGAGTGCAGGACTCACGGACCGGGCATCGGTAAAATTCGCCCAGGCGCAGATCGGCGAAAAGGAAAAAGTCTTTGCAGCCGCCCCTGTCAGTATCCGGTCCCGCCACGGCAATTTCCCGGGGGTGCTGGTATTCACGGATCAAAGACTCCTTGCGGCCGGCGGACTGCCGGGCATCCGCCGTGCCATTTCCCTGCCCCTTGCCGGGCTTGTGTCATGCAGAAGCAGGAAGTCTCCTCTTTCCTATAATGTCACTGCTAAGACCGGCAGAGACAGTTTCACCGCCATGCTCTCTCCCCGGGCCGGAAAGAACTTTGCTCCCTATATTTCGGCCCTGGAAAGAGCAGTCTCCTGCAGATATAAGTAAAAAGAGAGCCCGATGCCGGATCTGACTCCGGCACCGGGCTCTTCAATGTTTTTAAGCGTTCCTGTTCTGCCCTATCTGATCTTTCCCATGATGGCGTCCGAGGATGCCGGATCCAGGAAAAGGACGTTGGACGGGAAGATGACCTTGGCCAGCCAGATCAGGAATACAAATACCAGAAGCGGGATCAGGCAGGATGTAACCAGCATGACGGCCAGAGATTCCAGAGTACTGTCCAGGTAAGATGTGACCTTGTCCACAGTCTCGGTAGTCACTGTACTGAATTCGTTAAAGAAACCGCTCTCCGCATCTCCCTCGATTTCAAGCTCGTTGTATTCCTCCAGAGCAGTATCCACCTTGTATTCCTGGGTCTGATAGACCATGTCCGAGAGCAGTACGCTGGCGGGAACGATCACCACGATGATCACGGCAACAAAGGCTATCTTAAAGGCATTTTTAAAATACGATTCTCTGCCCGTAAGAACAGCGAAGGCCAGGACCGCCAGAGCCAGGGGAACCAGAATCGTAAAGGAGAAAAATCCCGAAAAGCCGACCAGGAACTTCTCCAGATACAGGGCTGAGAGAATCAGAAGAAAATATTTAGCCAGTTCTGCCAGCTGGTCTGCCAGAGGAGTGCACATATCTCCCGGCAGAAGGGACAGGGTGGCCGACGTGGCGGCGGCGCCGCCCGAAAGGGCCATGACCGCTTTGATCTTCTCATCCGTCTGCTCAATGGTGTGTCTGTGGTTTTCAGGATTGGCAAGCCAGGGAGACACTACGGTAACAGAAAAAGCCGCCAGAAGTACAAATACGGCGATGATGGTCAGTTTTCTCAGATTTAAGATACCCATGATACCCTCCCTTATTTAAACTCGATCCTGTATCCCGACGCATTCGGCAGGCTTCCGATAAACTCGGTGACAAGCCCCTTTGCCTGAGCATCCGATCTGTCCAGGATGCCGCTTGAGAGCGCCTTTTCCCTGGCCGTGTTCTCGAACTCGATCAGGGAGATGTTGTAGTCTTCCAGGTTCAGGGGATTCCACAGGGAATCCTTTTCCGAGTAGATCTGGAAGGTGTTCTTGTCGATGTTGACGAACTGGATCTCCGAAGCAGGGATGGTCACGGTAATGACCTGTCTGTCCTCGTCGGTCTCCACATGGACTTTTGTGAAGTCCACGCCGGCCATGACGGACCCGTCATAGCTGTAGACGAAGCCCGAAGAGGTGGGAATGAAGTAAAAGATCTTCTTATCCTTTGTATAGGTCTCCACCTGGGTAAAATAGTATTCCTGGGTGATCAGAACGCCCAGGTCGGAAAGCCCCTCCCGGATCATCTCCGAACTGGTGGAGATCAGGACCCTGTCCTTTTTCTCCTTCTCGGGCTTTTCCGTAACTGTCTGCTCCGGCGCCGGCGTCTGCTCTTTTTTTGTCACAAAGCTGACGCATAGGATCAGGGAAAGGACAGCGCAGAGCAGAATGACGCCGATATAAAATAAATTCAGATGCCGCTTGATGAAGTCCATTTCTGCCTCCTTAATTCTTTCGCAGCCTGTGGACGGACCGGAATTCTTCCCGGGATCCGTATAGTATCCTTCAGAGGCCTGCCTCGCGGACAGGTCCGGGTTCTTTTAAGACCCTCTTATCTGATTTTATTTTATCCTATCGCTTCACTTCCGCCGATACATAATCTGTTTATAATTCCTGCATTTACTTGCAAAATCTGAAAGGACCGCCTGCCGCATGTCTCTTAATGCGGCAGGCAGTCCTTTCTGCCTGTTTATGGTGCAGTTTTTTCTTTACTGCAGGCTCTGTGCCCATGCCTTCATGGGGCCGGGGTCCGGACTCTGAAAAAGTCTTGCGTCGGCTACCGAAGCGCCTCTGACAAAAGGCTGGAGCTTCTGGGCCGTTTTTCCGATCCCGCTTCCGCCGGATGTGGCAAAGGCTGCCACCTTCTTTCCGGTAAAGTCGTGGGCCCTGCAGAAATCATTCACTACTGCGGGGGCTCCTCCGTACCAGATGGGGAAGCCGATCAGGACCATGTCATAGCTTTCAAAATTTTCGGCGTCTCCCGCGAAGGGGACGTTCTTCCTGCCGAATTTCTCTCTGTTGCAGCGGGAAAGAGGATTCATATAATTGAGGTCGGCCGCCGTATAGGGCTTCTCGGGCCGGATCTCGAAAAGGTCCGCTCCGATGGCAGATGCAAGGCTCTGTGCCACGCCTCTTGTTCGTCCGCTCTCCGCGCTGAAATATGCTACCAGTGTTTTCATAAACGATTTCCTTCTTTCTTTATGAATTCAGGATTTCCTGTTCAAAGACTTCGGGACGTACATAAAAACAGAAAATCCCGTCAGAAATACCGGTCCTGCTTAACCTTACTTTGCGCAGCTGCCCAGGCACTTTTTATGCCACTTTGGAGCTTCCGGCATGGGGGATCCTGTAAGGCAGGCAGAAAATACATGTCTGTGGATGATCAGAAATACGGCAGTCATAATAACAAAGCATTCGATGATGGCTCTGATGGTCTGTTTCATTTTTATGGTTCTCCTTTCCTAAGCAGCAACGGAAATCCCTCATGAATTCCGGCAGGTTTTTATTTAATTGTTTGCTTTTTAATTGTGTACAATCTTTATAGCATGATAATATCACCCCTGTGCCCGGAAAACAAGAGGGAATTTGAAGACTGGGCGGAAAATTATAAAAAAAAACAGACAAATGAATAAAGCTGCCTTCCGTGATCATGAAGGCAGCCTCTGTCTCTTCGGGCCGTGTTCTGCTGTTTTCCTAATCCTTTCTTTCCTTCGGATCCTCTCAGTAATCGCCCGGGTCATCATCGAGCCAGTTGAAGTAATCATCATCGTCGTCACTGTCGTCATAGTAACCGCCGTAATCCTCTTCTTCGTTCTCTTCCGAAAAAAGGTAGTCAGAATCATCATAGTCGATCCAGGATTCATCGCGCTCGTCCGATTGTTCAAAAATAATCTCGCTGACAGGGCCCCAGAAGACCTGAAAAAGCTTCGCGACGATATAGCTGACATAAACGAATATGGCAATGACAAGGACCCCTTCAGCCACTTTCCGGTATAAGGGTCACTCTTCCGTTTTCCGGGAAAGCGCCTCTTCGTCTGCCTCCGGCTCCTCTTCCCTTCCCTGATCCGTATTTGCATACAGCTTCTTTGCGCGGATCAGTTTTCCGGCGCAGTCCGGGCACTCCGAGCAGTGCTTTTCAAGCAGTTTCTTTTCCTTATCCGTGCATCCGACCCCGACATAGGCGGGAATCATTTCTTCAGCCATACTGCATGAAATACGGTCACTCATCTTATCGGTCCTTTCTGAACGCCCCGCCGCAGACCCGGCAAGAGAGCCTTACAGATCTGCGTTTTTTGTTCACCATGCAGAGTATAGTACTCTTTTCCGGACAGGTCATGACATTCCTGTTAAGTATCCGTCTCCGCTTCAGCGTCAGGGCAGCGGCGAAGTGCATCGACAGCCCATCTGTTCAGTGAAGCTCCATCCGGTAAGTATCCAGCCCCATGGAGCCTTCAGACAAAAGTGCTCAAAAAGGCAGGGGCCTGACAGAAAACCTGCCATGCCCCTGCCGCAGCGCCGGTGCTAATAGTTTTTTTGATCTTCCGCTCTCCGGGACCATGCTTCACTGTCTCAGTAATACACATCCGCGTCCAGTTCATCGAGAACGGATTCGTCTTCAATGGGGTTGTCGTAGATACCGAGATGCTCCAGATTCGTCAGTTTCTTCAGGATATCGACCTCCCTGATCTCATTCGCTCCCAGATCCAGCAGACTCAGTTCCTTCATATTCTCCAGGGGGGAAATGTCCGTGATGCGGTTGCCCTGCAGTGAAAGCTCATACAGGTTTACCAGTTTCCTCAAAGGAATGATATCGGAAATCTGATTTTCGTCCAGGTCCAGATATTCCAGAGCCGTCAGATCTTCCAGCGGACCAAGGTCGGAAATCTGATTGTCCGTAAGATAAAGGCCTTTCAGATTCTTCATTTCCCTGACGGCCTCCAGATCACTGACCATGTTGCTGCTCAGGTTGAGATATTCCAGATCTGCCAGTTCCCCAAGCGGAGAGATGTCTTCGATCATGTTGTCGCAAAGAGACAGATCTGTAAGGTTTTTAAATTCTGCCAGATTGCTGATATCCGAGATTTTATCCCCGTCTTCTTCGTATACAAAGCTGTCCAGATTGATCCAGGTAATGGAAAGCACATCGCTGTACATGATATCCCCAGACTCGATTCCCGCAGCCTCCCGGACCTTTTCCTCCAGCACGGGATCCTTCCATTCTATGACGTGGTCCTCTTCCACTTCTACAGGGCCGCTGTAGTCGGACAGCGCTTCCAATTCATCATCTGAAGCGTCATCTTCCTCCATGCTTTCTAAAAAATCGTCCAGCCTTGATTCGAGGTCCAGATTGCTGCTGAAGGTTGCAAGGAACGAAGCGATCACTCCCAGGGCAATGCTCAGGGTGATGACCGCGGCAAGGACAGCGCCCCAGGGACCAGGTCCTTTGAGGAAAGTCCATCTTTCTCCTTCTCCGGAAAATGTCTCTTCGGATTCCCGGCTATTCATCGCCGAAGTCCGTCCCTTTTCCGCGTCATATACATGTGCGGAAGAAGCTGCATAGTCCCGGTCAAACCGGCTGTCCTCCAGGACTTCCAGCTTATTCCTTTCGTGGATCAGCTTTACGGAGCACTCGATACACTCCGAGCAGTGCTTTTCCAGAAACCTCTTTTCCGCCTCCGTGCATCTGCCCTTTACATAGGCAGGTATTATTCTCTCCGCTTTTCTGCAGGAAAAACCGTCACCCATCTCATTATTCCTTTCCGAAAGCCCGTTGAGAGGCCGCTCAGGCAGGGCAGCCTTACAGTTTATCCGCTTTGTTTACTGTCCAAAGTATAGCACTCTTTTCCGGTCAGGTAATGCCCTTCCTGTTAAGAATCACTCCCTTTCAGAAGGCAGCTTCAGATACCGCTTCAGGAAACTCCCTCCCGGCGCAGAGCTGCTTTCCGAAAAGGAAAAGAACCGCCTTCCTGGATCTTCCGGTCTATCAAAGGCATCCTTTGCAGATCCCGGTCAGGATTTACCAGGTTCTCAGTACGGTCTTTTTTCTGGAACCGCCGGATGCGGCCTTCCGAAGGGATTTACTGTTATCCTCCGTGGCAGCGTCTCCACGGAACTTATAAAGTAACGACAGAATAATTCTGTCTTTCTGATGATCAGTTTTCCCTGTATCTGCGGGGAAAACTGGTTTTGTCGCCGTTCTGTCGCCTCTTTCCAGAGCGACGTAATCCACAGGCCCCGAAAGGGGCCTTT
>ODAI010296367.1_pt1 | contig 10683 bp, 9 predicted proteins | sample 1539321 | NCBI WGS metagenome assembly ODAI01 (sample SAMN02144231, study PRJEB22623) | gut metagenome | biome: sheep rumen | host: Ovis aries | place: New Zealand | reverse complement strand
AGACTGATTTCAACAGCGAATGGTGGGGCATTCTGGTGTTCACCTGCGTGGCACTGTTGTGCATCGCTTTCGGTAACGGGTTGTTCAAGGGCAACCTGCAGGCCATCGTGGGCAAGATGTACGACGAGTTGGAGGAAGAGGCAGCCAAGGAAAGCGAAGAGGCACTGCAGATAGCTCGCGACAAACGTGACTCGGGTTTCCAGATCTTCTACGTGTTCATCAACATCGGCGGTTTGATTGCTCCGTTTGTAGCCCCGTTGCTGCGCCAATGGTGGCTGGCCAAACATGCGTTCACGTACAACGCCGACATGCCTGCGCTGTGCCATCAGTACCTGCAGGACGGGCAGTTGACGGAGAAATTCACCGAGACGATGAATCAGGCTGCTATCCACGCGAGCCAGATTACCGACTACGCGGCTTTCAGCCATGATTATATCACGGTGTTCAACCAGGGTATTCACTACTCGTTTATCGCGTCTGTAGCTGCGATGCTGCTGTCGCTGTTCATCTTCCTGGGCACGAAGAAGATGTTCCCGCAGCCCGCGAAGAAAGCGTCTTCTGCTGCGCAGGAGTACACCGCCGAGGAGAAGAAACAGATGGCTACGGAGATCAAGCAGCGCTTGTACGCCCTGTTTGCCGTGCTGGGAATCGCGATTTTCTTCTGGTTGTCGTTCCACCAGAACGGGCAGTCGCTGAGCGTGTTTGCGCGCGACTTCGTGCAGACCGACTCGGTAGCTCCGGAGATATGGCAGGCACTGAACCCGTTCTTTGTGATTGTGCTGACGCCGATAGTGATGTGGCTGTTTGCCCGTCTGGCCAAGAAAGGCAAGGCCATCTCCACTCCGCGCAAGATAGCCATCGGTATGGGTGTTGCCGGTTTGGCTTACCTGTTCCTGATGGTGTTCTCCTACATGAACCACTACCCCTCGGGTGAGGCGTTCCGCGCCATGGACTCCGCGGAGATGGCCGCAGCAGGTTTGGCCAAAGCCGGTCCGTGGGTGCTGATTGTGACGTATTTCTTCCTGACTGTGGCTGAGTTGTTCATCTCGCCGCTGGGCTTGAGTTTCGTCAGCAAAGTGGCTCCGCGCAACATGGTAGGTTTGTGCCAGGGTCTGTGGCTGGGCGCTACCGCCATCGGCAACCTGATGATCTGGATTGGTCCGAAGATGTACAACGCATGGGATATCCAGTACTGCTGGGCTGTGTTCTTTGGCATCTGCATCGTGTCGATGAGTGTGATGTTAGGCATGGTGAAGTGGCTGGAACGCGTTGCTTGTTAAAGCAACGCGGTCAAAGGTCTAAGGTCAAAGGTCAAAGGTCGAGAGTCAAGAGTCGAGAGTCGAGAGTCAAAAGTCGAGAGTCGAGAGTCAAAAGTCGAGAGTCGAGAGACAAAGGTCGAGAGTCAAGAGACTATATTTAGAATTATGAACGAACTGATAGAATATTTCAAGAAGATTGAGGCGAGGCTGGCTGCGCTGGAAACGGCACAGCAGGCCAAGGCCGAAGACAATAACGAAGCCATCCAGCAAGAGTTGGAGGCGCTGTCCGAACAAGTGTCGGCACTGCTGACTTCGTTTACTTCACTCCAGGAGCAACTGGCGACCTATCAAGAGGCGCAGGCAGAGCTGGAGAGTCGCATGGATTCGCTGGAGAGCCGCGTGGAGTTTGATATCCCCGAAGAGGACAGTTTCGACGAGGATGAAGAGCCGGAATCGGAGCCTGCTCCGGAAGAGCCGGAGGATGAGGAGCCTATGCTTCCTATCGCCGAGCAGGAAGAGGAGGACGAAGAGCCCGAACCTGCTCCGGAACCCGAAATGCCGCATAGCGTTGTGCCCAAAGTGACGGACATCAAGAAAGCTATCTCGCTGGGAGACCGTTTCCTGTTCCAGCGCGAGCTGTTTGGCGGCAACGGCGAGTTGATGGCCAAGACCATAGTCGAGCTGAACAAACTGGACAGTCTGGACGAAGCCGAGGACTATATAGCCAAGCACTTCATCTGGGACAAGGAGTCGTCCACATACGAACTGTTCTACAACATCCTCAAGCGTCGTTGGTAAGAGATGCTGTACCTTGTTCCCACCCCTGTCGGTAACCTGGAGGATATCACGTTCCGCGCACTGAATGTGTTGCGGTCTGTGGACCTGATTTTGGCGGAAGATACCCGGACTTCGGGCATCCTGCTGAAGCATTATGACATCCACACGACTCTGAAGAGCCATCATAAGTTCAACGAACATGCGACGACGGACGATATTGTACATCGTCTGGTTGGTGGTGCGCAGATAGCTCTCATCTCGGATGCGGGCACTCCTGCCATCTCCGACCCGGGTTTTTACCTGGTTCGCGCTGCCGCAGAGGCGGGTGTGGAGGTGCAATGTCTGCCGGGTGCCACGGCTTTTGTGCCGGCGTTGGTGGACAGCGGTTTGCCCAATGACAGGTTTTTCTTCGAAGGTTTTCTGCCGCAGAAGAAAGGTCGTCAGACCCGCCTGCAGGCCTTGGCAGCGCTGCCTCAGACGTTTATCGTGTACGAGTCGCCGTTCCGTCTGGTAAAGACGCTGGAGCAACTGGCGGCGGTGTGCGGGAAAGAGCGTCCCGGGTCCGTCACGCGCGAGATAAGCAAGGTGCATGAAGAGACTGTTCGCGGCACGCTGGAGGAACTGATTCAGCATTTCAAGACAACGCCTCCCAAGGGCGAGATAGTCATTTGTATAGGAGGACGCGGCGATGAGTGAGATGCGTTCGTTGGCCAAAGACACTGCCATATACGGCATCAGTAGCATAGTGGGCAAGTTCCTGAACTGGCTCCTTGTGCCGCTGTACACATATGTGCTGAAGGAGACGGCTGACTACGGCATCGTCACGCACCTGTACGCGTGGACGGCGCTGCTGTTGGTGATCCTGACCTACGGCATGGAGACGGGGTTCTTCCGTTTCGCTAACCGCGAGGGCTACAACCCGCAGCAGGTCTATCGAACCACATGGACGGCGCTGCTCACCACCTCTACCCTCTTTGCCGTTGTGTGCGTGCTGTTTCAGCGTCCTATCGCTGCTGCCATGGGGTATGCGGGACACGAGGAGTTTATTGCGCTGCTGGCGGTAGTGGTGGCTATGGATGCGTTCTCGTGCATACCGTTTGCCTACCTGCGTTACCAGCGGCGACCTATCGCTTTTGCTTCGCTCAAACTGCTGTTCGTAGGACTGAACATCGCCTTCAACCTGTTCTTCCTGGTGCTCTGCCCCATGATTCAGGACTCGGCACTCATCAGCCCCTGGTTCAATCCCGACTACGGCGTAGGGTACGTGTTCGTAGCGAACATTCTGGCCACAGGCATCCAAACCGTTTGTCTCCTCTTTATGACTATGCCTGCGCGCGGGCGCGAGAACAAAGCGTCATGGGCGCTGCTCGGAGAACTGTTGCGTTACTCGCTTCCCCTGCTGATATTAGGCGTAGCGGGCATCATGAACCAGACGCTGGACCGAATCATCTTCCCGTACCTGTACGTGGGCGAGGACGCCAACGCGCAGCTGGGCATCTACGGCGCGTGCTTCAAGGTGGCAATGGTGATGATGATGTTCACGCAGGCCTTCCGCTATGCTTACGAGCCGTTCGTGTTCAGCAAACACAAGGACCGCAACTCGGTAGAAGCCTACGCCGACGCGATGAAATACTACATCCTGTTCTCCTATCTGATTCTGCTGATTATGATAGTGTACCTGGATTTGCTGAAGTACCTCATCAATCCTGTTTATTGGGAGGGTCTGTTCATCGTGCCTATCGTGCTGTGGACCTATATCTTCCAGGGCATTTATTTCAACCTGAGTTTCTGGTACAAACTGACGGACCAGACCCGCTGGGGCGCGTATTTCTCGCTAATCGGACTGGCTATCACCTTCACGCTGCAGGTAATCTTCGTGCCGAGACTGGGCTACGTGGCATCGGCTTTCAGCAGCACGGTCTGCTATTTTGTCATCATGCTGCTGTCGTATTTCATCGGGCGCAACAAACTGCGTATCCCGTACGATTTCAAGACCATAGGCGGGTACACGTGCCTCACACTGGGACTGCTGAGTTGCTACTACGGTTTCAGGATGATGCATCTGAACACATGGCTGATGATGCTCATCGGCACGGCACTGCTCGGCATATATGTAATCATTCTCATCAAACGCGATTTCCCGCTTTCGGGACTTCCGGTAATAGGTAAATATTTCAATAAATTGTAAATTGTCAACTAATATGTTCAGCGGTATAGTAGAAAAAATGGCTCAAGTGCTCAAAATCGAGCAAGAGCAGGGAAACAAACATTTCACGCTTCGCAACCCCTTTGACGAGGCGCTCACCATAGATCAGTCTATTGCCCACAACGGCGTGTGTCTGACCGTGGTTAAGTATGACGCGGATACGAAGGAATACGTAGTCACGGCGATGCAGGAGACACTGAACCGCTCCAATCTGGGCGCGGTCCGGGTAGGCGATTTCGTGAATCTGGAGCGCAGCATGCTTCCGGGAGAACGTCTGGACGGACATATCGTGCAGGGACACGTGGACCAGACGGCAGTATGCGTGGACGTGCATGAGACGGAAGGCTCGTGGTACTACCGTTTTCAGTACGACTCGTCCAAAGAGATGATCACTCGCGGCTATTACTGCGTGGACAAAGGGTCCGTCGCCATTAACGGCGTGAGCCTCACGGTCTGCGAGCCCGATGTGCAAGGCGACAAAGGCTATATGTCGGTTTGCATCATCCCCTACACCTACGAGAACACCAATTTCCGATATATCCAACCCGGAACCATCGTCAATCTGGAGTTCGACATCATCGGCAAGTACGTCAGCCGCATGCTTCAACTAACCGGTCAAGGCAAATAATATGTATCAGAAACTTTCCGACCTGATAGGTCACACTCCGATGTTAGAGCTCTCCGGACTGCCGGGGCAACAAGCGCGCCTGGCTGTCAAACTGGAGTGCTTCAATCCCGGTGGTAGCGTGAAGGACCGTATTGCGTTGGCTATGATAGAGGATGCCGAGCAGCACGGAAAACTTCGCGCCGGGGCCACTATCATCGAGCCCACAAGCGGCAACACCGGCGTAGGGCTGGCGTGGGTAGGCGTATCCAAGGGGTACAACGTGATTCTCACCATGCCGGACACGATGTCGGTGGAGCGTCGCAACCTGCTCAAAGCCTATGGCGCGCAGTTGGAACTGACTCCCGGGGCGGAAGGCATGAAAGGTGCTATTGCCCGCGCAGAGCAGCTGCGGAAAGCTATTCCCGGCGCCGTGATTCTCGGGCAGTTCGACAATCCCGCCAACCCCGAGATGCATAAACGCACCACGGGAGAAGAGATCTGGGCGGACACCGAAGGGCAAGTGGCCGTTTTTGTGGCCGGTGTGGGTACCGGAGGCACCATTAGCGGAGTGGCCGCGGCACTGAAAGCGCACAACCCGTCCGTGCAGATTGTGGCCGTAGAGCCTGCGTCTTCGCCCGTTCTGTCCCAAGGACAAGCCGGCAAGCACAAGATACAAGGTATCGGCGCGGGATTTGTACCCTCCACGTACAACCCTTCCCTCGTGGACAGGGTCGTTACGGTTACCGACGACGAGGCCTATTCGGGCAGTCGCGAACTGGCCAAAACGCAAGGATTGCTGGTGGGCATCTCCTCAGGCGCAGCCTATCATGCCGCAGCACAACTGGCCTGCTTGCCCGAGAACAAAGGAAAACTGATTGTTGCACTCTTGCCGGACACCGGCGAACGCTACCTCTCTGTCTTATGAACATCCCCTCCCACTCCGAACTGCAGAAGATCATGCGCCTGATGCGCTCTATCGTCTTCCCCGAGTATTATCCTAACCGGGATTTCTCGGACCAGATACTGCGCGGACTGCTGTATTCGCAGTTGTCAACGGTGATGTGCAAAGCGTGCAACGACGACAACAGTTCCTGCATAGCCCGCACTGCAGACGCTTTTATCGCGGCTCTGCCGGAGTTGAAACGCCTGCTCATGACGGATGTACAGGCTGCGTTGCGGAACGATCCCGCAGTCAAAGACGAGGCGGAAGTGATTCTGTGCTACCCATTCATCACGGCTATGCTTCATCACCGAACTGCCCATTGTCTGATGCAGTTGGGCGTGCCTCTCTTGCCACGCATGCTCAGCGAAATGGCGCATAGCGAGACCGGTATCGACATCCATCCCGCTGCCACTATCGGCGAGTATTTCTGCATCGACCACGGAACAGGTGTGGTCATCGGAGCCACTTCCATCATTGGCAACCATGTCATGCTGTACCAGGGCGTTACGCTTGGTGCACGCAATTTCACCTACGACGCCAACGGACGGCCTATGGACCTGCCGCGGCATCCTATTCTGGAGGACCACGTCACCGTCTATTCCAACACCTCGCTGCTGGGACGTATCACCATCGGCCACGACACCATCATCGGCGGTAACGTCTGGCTGACTCACGATGTGCCGCCTAACTCGCGCATCCTGCAGCAAAAAGCCGTAGAAACACCCTCCTTCACGGACGGAGAGGGAATATAAAACCTCTTCTTACCACCAACCAAGTAAACAACATACATTATTATGGACAAAATAGCATACGCATTAGGCCTCTCAATCGGCCAAAATCTTGCCCACTCGGGCGTAAAAACAATTAATAGCGAAGACTTCGTTGCCGGCATGAAAGACGTGCTGGAAGGACACAAACCGCAAATCACCTTGCAGGAAGCCCAACAGGTCCTTGACAAGTTCTTCAAGGAACTGGAGGCACAAACCGCAGGTGCTGCCAAGGCTGATGGTGAGCGTTTCCTTGCCGAGAACGCCAAGCGTCCCTCTGTCAAAGTGACAGACTCCGGGCTTCAATACGAGGTACTTGAGGCTACACTCGGACAAAAGCCCAAAGCAACCGACCGCGTAAAGGTGCATTATGAAGGCACGTTGCCGGATGGCACGGTTTTTGATAGTAGTTACCGCAGGGGTGAACCTATCACCTTTGCTCTCAACCAGGTGATTGCCGGATGGACTGAAGGTCTGCAACTTATGTCGGTCGGCTCCAAGTACAAACTGTTCATTCCCTACCACCTGGGATATGGCGAGCATGGTGCCGGAGCAAGCATCCCTCCCTACTCTGCCCTTGTGTTCACGGTAGAACTCCTTGGCATTGAATAAATGATCAGATAGTATGCTATTATAAATAGTACAACCAGTGTAGATAGTATAAATAGTACGTTTAGTACTATAACAACTAATTAAAAAAAACTAAAACAGATAAGAATAACAAATGAAAAATCTCTCTCTCTTGGCAATCATTGCAACCGTTGCAATGGTTTCCTGCAGTAACACCTATGAGGGCAAGACAGTGGAACTGACCAACACCAACGACTCGGTCAACTATGCCCTCGGTATTGTTAACGCCAATGGCATCAAAATGCAACAGTTCCGTGGTATCGACTCCACCGAGTACAAAGCCGCAACTACCACGTTCATGGACGGTTTGGTAAAAGGGTACGAAGGCAAGGCAGATGCTGAGCCCAGCGAAATTCAGAGTGTGGCGCAGAACATCGCTTTTGCCGTAAAGGACATGGAGAAATCCGGTTTGGCCCAGAACGCTGCATGGGCACTCAACGAGAAACTGTTCTTCCAAGGTCTGGTAAACGCCATCCACGGCGAGTACTACGATTGGCAGGCGGACAGCGCGAGCATGTTCTTCCGCCAGCAGTACCAGAAGTCTGACAACATGCAAACTACAGACAAAGTAGTGAAAGCCAAGTGCCCCACCAAGCCCGCAGAGGTGACCCTCAAGGACCTTCGCGACTCGGTCAACTATGCTTTCGGTCTGCTGAACGGACAACAGATAGCCATGTACGTTCTCTCTTCCGACACCACCGGAACCGCCAAGGACGAGTTCATCAAAGAGGTCAACAACACCCTCAAGTCCAAACAACAATATCCGCAATTGGCGAAGATTGGCGAGCAAATCGGTACTCAAATCAAGAGTCAGGAAGAAACCGGTCTCATCGGTATTCCCGCCCTCACCACCGACTTCGAACTGATCAAGCAAGGTTTCATCAACGGTTTCCTCGACTACGGTGATTGGGACGCCATGATGGCAAACGCCTATATCCAAGAGGCAGTCAACGAACTGCAGTATGGTCCCGCTAAACGCGAAGGCGAAGCGTTCTTGGAAGAGAAAGCCAACGAGCCGGGTGTAGTGAAAACCGAAAGCGGTCTGCTGTACAAAGTTATCCGCGAGGGCAAAGGTCCCAAACCGACCAAAGAGGACAAAGTCAAGGTGCACTACGAGGGCAGACTGATCAACGACACCATCTTCGATAGCAGTTATCAGCGCAACGAACCGGCTGGGTTCGGCGTAACACAAGTCATCTCCGGTTGGACCGAAGCACTCCAACTGATGCCTGTCGGCTCCGAGTACGAACTGTACATTCCCTACAACCTGGCATACGGCGAGCGTGGTGCAGGTGCCGGTATTCCGCCATTCTCTACCCTTATTTTCAAGGTGGAACTCCTCGGAATTGAGAAGTAACCGGTAGAAAGATGGGAATCATTGCCCGGCAAAGTATCAAGGGCACAATCGTGACCTATCTGGGGGTCTTTGTCGGCTTCCTGACAACTTTCTTCGTGCTGACCCGTTTCCTCACCGCAGAGGAAATCGGGTTGGCGCGAGTGCTAATTGACACGGGCACACTCTTTATCGGACTCGCCCAAATGGGGACCGCCTCTTCGATCATCCGCTTTTTCCCATACTTCAAGGTTCCCCACGACCCTGCATCTTCCTCCCAAACAGACCGGCGGAGGGAGGAGTCTCATTCAGGTTTCTTTTTCTGGACAGTCATCATCCCGTTGTTCGGGTTTGCCGTAGTAGCGTTCTTGTATTGGCTGCTCCATGACCCCATTGCAGACGTGTTCAGCGAGAAATCCTCCCTGTTTGTGAACTATTACTACGCAGTGCTGCCGTTGGCGTTCTTCATGCTCTATCAGACGATATTTGAGACGAACGCCAACGTACTCATGCGCATCGTTTTTCCGCGGGCGGTACGCGAACTGTTCCTGCGGCTTTTCCTGCTTGCTGCCTACCTGCTATACGCATTCCGTGTGGTATCCATGGACGGGTTCATCATCCTGCTTTGCGGGGCCTACGGACTGGCAGCCCTGATGAACATCATCTACCTGTTCGCCTACGGACACATCAGTCTGCGCCCCGACTTCGGATTTATTACGGCGTCCCTCGCACGCGAATATTGTTTTTACACGTTGTTCCAAATCACCGCTGCCATCGCCACCGTGCTGGCACCGTTTATTTCATCTTACTACATCACCGCCACCATGGGGTTGGAGTACACCGGCATTTTTGCCATCGCGACGTATATCGCCACCATGGTTGCCATTCCCAACCGCAGTCTGAACGCCATTGCCAACCCGCAATTGGCGCAGACCATCAAGGACAACGACCGCAACGGATTGAGTACACTGCTCAAACAAATCAGCAACAACTCCATGCTCATCGGGGCGTTCCTGTTCACCGCGATCTGGCTGAACATCGACCTCATTTTTCAGATCCTGCCTAATGGTGCCACCTACGCCGTGGCAAAGTACGTAGTATTGTTCCTCAGCCTGGCGCAACTGACCATCGCCACACTAAACGCCACCATCTCGGTACTGAATTTCTCGCGGTACTATTACCTCTCATTGGTTTATTCATTTGTGCTGACCGTCTCCGCCATCTGGTTCAACAACCTGTTTATTCCCCTGTATGGCATGAATGGTGCCGCCTTGGCGAACTTACTCTCCTACTTGTTGTATTTCTGCCTGATACTCATTACGTTGGCAGCACTAAGCCGGATTCACCCGTTCTGTTTGGGGCACCTGAAGACGCTGGCGATTACCTTGTTGCTACTGATCCTCGGCGCATTCTGTGATTACTGTCTGCCGGACCTAAACGTGTGGGTTGCGTCGTTTATCAAGTCGGCATTGTGGATAACCGCACTACTCGCCGCCTACGCTTGGAATATCTCACCCGAACTGAATAAAACCATCAACGAAAAACTGCACGCATGAGGTATTTTATCTATTTGTCATACAACGGCACCGCCTATCATGGCTGGCAGTACCAACCCAACGCTTCCAGTGTACAGGAACAACTGGAGACGGCGCTCAAGACATTGCTCCGCACGCCCGTGACGCTGACTGCCGCCGGACGTACCGACACAGGAGTCCATGCCCGGATGATGGTGGCGCATTTCGACTACACCGACCCTACAGACTCTGCACGACCCTTCGAGCCTGAGGACCTCGCCTTTCGCCTGAATGGGTTTCTGCCTTCTGACATTGCCATACACCGGATTGTGCCGGTCACGCCCGATGCGCACGCACGCTTCGATGCCCTGTCACGCACCTACGAGTATTGGGTCACGGACATCAAGAACCCCTACACCGAACACCTGATTACCTACACCCGCTTCCATCTGGACTACGACAAAATGAACGAAGCGGCACAAATACTGCTCCGAACCAAGGACTTTGCCTCTTTCTGCAAGGCGCACTCCGACAACAAAACTACTTTGTGCGATGTCCGCCGCGCATTTTGGGAGGAGCGCCCCCTGCCCTTCATGCCGGACTTTTCCTTGCATAGAGCCCCCACAGGAACCAATCCCTTGGCTGTT
>ODAI010022967.1_pt1 | contig 10683 bp, 11 predicted proteins | sample 1539321 | NCBI WGS metagenome assembly ODAI01 (sample SAMN02144231, study PRJEB22623) | gut metagenome | biome: sheep rumen | host: Ovis aries | place: New Zealand | reverse complement strand
CGTGCATCTCTTCTATCGATGCGATCATGGATATGAAAAAAGGTAAGTAAGGTAACGATATGAGCCGGAAATTACTTGTCGTTGTTGATATGCAGAAGGACTTTATAGACGGAGCGCTTGGAAGTAGGGAAGCGGTCCTGATAGTTGATAACTGTGAAGCAAAGATCCGGAGCGCAATGCAAAACGGAGACATGGTTTTTTTCACCAGGGATACCCATGGTGATGATTATATGCAGACAGAAGAAGGCGCCAATCTTCCGGTCCCACACTGCATTAAAGATTCCGAAGGATGGATGATCTGCTCGAAACTAAGAGAGCTGTCTGACGTATGCAGGATATTTGATAAAGTTACATTCGGAAGCGTTTTGCTTGGAGAAGAGGCGAAAAAACTCTGCGAAGAAGAAAATCTTTCATCTATAGAACTTATCGGGCTTTGTACGGATATCTGTGTGATCAGTAATGCTCTTTTGCTTAAAGCTTTCTGTCCGGATGTTCCCGTATATGTGGATGCTTCGTGTTGCGCCGGGGTTAGTCCCCAAAGCCACGATACTGCTCTTGCTGCAATGGAAACCTGTCATATTCATGTGACCGGAAAGGGAAATGAGCCTTGGAGACAGGCGTAAAGAAGACAGCTTTATTTGGAGGTACATTTGATCCTCTTCACAGAGGTCACCTTGAATTGCTCAGGAATATAAATGATGAATTATGCCCGGACAGGATTATCATAATCCCGGCCGGGCATCCCTATCTTAAGGAGAAGAACGGAAAAAAGATAACTCCCGGTAAATTGCGCCTTGAGATGCTTGAAGCAGGTCTGGAAGAACTTGGTCTTCCGTATGAAATATCCACTGTCGAAATGGAGAAAAGCGGTCCCAGTTATTCGGTCGATACCGTTAATATGATCAGGGAAAAAGATATAAAAAACGGAGCAGAGGTTGCTGATACAGATTATCTTTTTTTATGCGGAAGTGATGTGCTCTTTTCCGTTGAAGGCTGGCATGAAGCGAGGAAGTTTCTGTCAGGTGTTATCCTGACTGTTGTAAGAAGAAGCGGAGATGACATTGAAAGTATCCGTCTGCAAAAGAAAAAACTTGAAGATGAGATGAATGCAAGGGTTTATATATCCTCCTGCATGGGATTAGACATCTCTTCAAGCATGATCAGAAATGCGCCTGAAAAATACAGGGATCTTATCCCTGATAAGGTTTACGGATATATCCTGGAGCATCATCTTTACGGAATGTAAAAAGAAGGAGAAAACATGGATCAGATAATAGTAAGTCTTCTTGAAACCGATCTTTATAAATTTTCAATGGGGCAGGCAATATATCACCAGTTTCCCAGCTACAGGACAACCTGGACATTTAAGTGCAGAAATGAGGATACTCATTTTTCGGCAGAGATGGTAGAAGAGATCAGACGGCAGATTAAAATGTACTGTGATCTTAAGTTTACCGAAGAAGAACTTGCCTATCTGGGAAGCATCAAGTGGCTTGCTCCGTCTTATGTGGATTTTTTGAGGCTCTGGCATCCCAGATATGAAGATTTTGTCATCGGAACCGATTCTGAATGCGGGCTTACCATTGAGACAAAGGGTACATGGGTCAATACATCCATGTATGAGATCCCCACGCTTGCCATTGTTAATGGAGTCTATTTCAGAATGGGTTATGATTATGACAGACTTCTGAAAAGTTTTAATGAGCGTCTGGATGACAAGATAAAAAAGCTCGAGGACGGAACCTGGAACATAGGTGCGTTCTCAGAGTTTGGAATAAGAAGGAGACTGTCATCTAAAGCCCAGGAAAACGCGGTTGAAAGGCTCTGCAAGGCAAAGTTTAAGGATTCTCTTTTTGTGGGAACTTCAAATGTATATCTTGCCAGGAAGTTTGGAATAAAGCCTGTGGGAACCATGGCTCATGAGTGGATCATGTGTGTGGGACAGGGCAATCATAAACATAATCCCGCATATTCCAACTGGTATGCACTGGATGCATGGGTGAAGGAATACGGTGTTCTTAACGGAACGGCTCTTACTGATGCCATAACTACCGACTGTTTCCTCAGGGATTTTCAACTTACATACGCCACTCTTTTCTCCGGAGTAAGACATGACAGCGGAGATCCTTTTGAGTGGGGTGATAAGATGATACGACACTATGAGGAACTTGGGCTTAACCCGGCAACCAAGACCCTGCTTTTCTCCGACTCCCTCGATTTTGAAAAAGCAGACAAGATCAATTCCTATTTTAAAGGAAGAGCAAAGGTAGCATTCGGTATAGGAACCTATGTTGCAAATGATACTGAAGTTCCCGCACTTAATATTGTAATGAAGACAACGGAGTGTAACGGTCAGGACGTTGCCAAGATATCGGATACCGAAGGAAAGGGAATGTGCAAAAATCCCGACTATGTTGATTACCTTAAGCGCTGTATCGACTGGAGAATGAAACACGAGTGATGTGAACGACCTGAATTTGAGAGGGATAAGCAATGCTTAAAAATGTCGAGAAAACAGTTAATGATCTTACTGAATGGATAAGGGATTATTTTGAAAAAAATGCAAAAGGCTGCTCTGCTGTAATCGGTATATCCGGAGGCAAGGATTCCAGCGTAACGGCGGCACTCATGGTAAGGGCTCTTGGCAGGGAAAGAGTGATAGGTGTTCTGATGCCCGACGGAGAACAGCCGGATATTGCGGATTCTATGGCTCTTGTTGATCATCTTCAGATCAGGCATCTTGTCGTCAATATAGGAGATGCGACAAAAGCTCTTAAAAAATGTCTTGAAGACAGCGGATCAGTCATTACATCCGATGTCAGGATCAACATTCCTCCAAGGATCAGAATGACCACGCTCTATGCTGTTGCCCAGGGGCTTGAAGGCGGCGGGAGAGTGATCAATACCTGCAACAGATCAGAGGATTATATCGGCTACAGTACCAAGTTCGGAGACAGTGCAGGAGACATGTCGCCTCTTGCAATGCTTACCGTCACTGAGGTCAGACAAATTGGCGACTTTATCGGGCTGCCTGAAGAGCTTGTTCATAAGACACCTTCGGACGGACTCAGCGGAATGAGTGATGAGGACAAGATCGGTTTTTCATATGACATACTTGATAAATATATAGAGACCGGCATCTGTGAAGATGAAATGATTAAAGTCAAAATAGACAGGATGCACGTTTCCAATCTTCACAAACTTGAACTCATGCCGCATTTTACACCGGCAGAATAAAAGCTGTATCATATGTAAGGATGTCACCGGTTCCGGCCTGATCAAGAAAGGAGAATTTATGAATTCATCGGATAAAAGACCTGTATATGTTATCGGACATAAGAATCCCGACACGGATTCTGTCTGTTCAGCTCTTGCATATGCCGAACTTAAAAGAAGGGTTACCGGAGAAAACTACAAGGCCATCAGATGCGGGCATCTAAATGACGAGACAAAATTTGTCCTTTCAAGATTCGGAGTCAAACCTCCTGAGTACATAAAGGATATCCGCACTCAGGTTATGGACATGGATATCAATACCATTCATGGCATATCTCCAAAGCTGTCTCTCAGGAATGCCTGGAATATCATGCATGATGCGGATGTTGTTACTCTTACGATAACAGAAAACGGCAAGATAAGCGGAGTCATAACTCTCGGCGATATCGTCGGTTCTTATATGGATACGGATGACAGAGGTATCCTCGCACTTTCAAAAACTCCTTATTCCAATATCATCGAAACTCTTGAGGGGAGCCTGATATCAGGTAACGACGGAGGATATATAGAAAAAGGATCCGTGATAGTGTCCCAAAAAGGCTCTGCAGGAGTGGGAGATGGGGACATCGTTATCATCCCCGACGGAAGCGAGGATGCAAGAGAGTGTCTTGAATCGGGTGCAGGGTGTCTTATAACCTGCTCGGGAACAAGACCTGATGACGATGTCAGGAATCTTGCTTCTGAAAAAGGTGTGAAGATCATTGTGACAAAATATGATGCTTTTAACGCATCCCGGCTTATAGATCAGGCGATCCCCGTTGATTATTTTATGAAATCGCAGGATCTTGTCATTTTCAAACTGACGGATTTTGCCGATGATATCAGGCCTGTGATGGCTCAGAAGCATCATAGATATTTTCCTGTGGTAGATGAAAAGGGTGATTACATTGGCATGATCTCAAGAAGAAATCTCCTGGGTGCAAGGCGCAAGCAGGTCATTCTTATGGATCATAATGAAAAAAACCAGGCTGTCACCGGAATAGAGACCGCAAATATCCTTGAGATAATAGATCACCACAGGCTCAGCGCTGTAGAGACAGTTTCTCCCGTCTTTTTCAGAAACCAGCCTTTGGGATCTGCTTCTACCATTGTTTATCTTATGTATAAGGAAGCGCATGTGGATGTCACTCCCGAAATGGCAGGACTTTTATGTGCCGCGATATTATCCGACACACTTATCTACAAGAGCCCTACATGTACGGATGTTGATATTCAGTGCGGAAACGAACTGGCGCATATAGCCGGCATAATGCAGGATGATTTTGCCAGGGAGATGTTCAGGGCAGGAAGCGATTTTGATGGAAAAACAGGTCTCCAGCTTCTCAGAAGGGACTTTAAGAAGTTTACCATTGAAGGATATTCTGTGGGGATCTCACAGGTAAATGCCATGACCGGTGAGGAGACTGAGATCGCTGAAGAAAAAGCACTCGCCGACATAAAAGAATTCATGCTTGCCGAACAACTTGACATGGCCTTTTTCCTGGCAACCCTCATTCCTTCGGAATCATCCAAAGTTATTTGGGCAGGTGACGGTTCTAAAGAGGTCCTTATCAACGGTTTCCAGACTCCCATAGATGATGATGCGAAAGATGTTTATCTTAAGGGGATCGTTTCGAGAAAACAGCAGTTTTTGCCGGCACTTGTTGAGGGGATCTCTTCAATATCCGGTGACTGACAAAAGGTCAAAAAACACATATTTTTTGTCATTTTCATCATTTTGTTGTAAATTATAAGTAGTATGTTTTTTTGTATTTTAGGCAGAAAAACATCTGCGGATATGATGGAATTGGTAGACATGCAAGATTTAGGTTCTTGTGCTCGCGCGTGAGGGTTCGAGTCCCTCTATCCGCACTTTCGGCATATGATCGGTACAGCCATGAAGCGTTTTTATTTATATGCCGTTTGGAGAGAGAATGTACAAACGTACTACAAGAGGATGGGTCAAGCATATTGATTTCATGCTTCTTGATGTAATAACTTTACAGTTGTCTTTTATCATCGCTTACATACTCAGATTCAGAGAATGGGAGCTTCCTTATTATGAATTCTGGTATGGAAGAGCGTCTATGGTCGTGCTTCTTCTGACTCTTGGTCTTGCTGCTTTTACCAATGCATACAGTGGTATAATCCGCAGGATGTTTTTCGTGGAAATGAGGCACAGCTTTATTCATTCCACTCTGATATTCATCGGTCTTAACCTTTATGTGGTTTCCTTCAAACGAAGCGAGATCTATTCGCGTCTGTTTTGGTACATGTTCTGGTTCATATCGTTTTTTGCCCTCTGGTTCAGCAGAACTGTCTTAAAAAGGATAGTCAGGGTCAGGATGCTTTCATCCAAGAACCGTCCCAGACTGATAGTTATCTGCGAAAGCAGTGAGGCGGAACAGATAGTAAGGGATTTTTCCAAGGACAGATTCCATGAATTCAAGTTCAGCGGATTCGTTTTCAGCGATAAATCCTCTGTAGGCGAGGAGATTCTTCATTTTCCCGTTGTATCGGATCTTAAGAATTTTTATGAATATGCCAAGAACAATGTTGTGGATGAGGTCTTTATATCAAATAACAATCTTGACTGGGCGCAGTTCTATGCAGAGGAACTCCTTAAGATGGGTATTACCGTGCATTACAGACTGGTCAGGCGCGATGATTACGGAATGAACAGAGTAATAGAAAACTGCGGCGGATACTCCGTTCTTACCACAAGTATCAGGATAACCACAGGTCCCCAGCTTTTAGTCAAGAGACTGATGGATATCTTCGGAAGTCTGATAGGTCTCGTTATAACCATCATCTGTACCGTCATCTTCGGTCCCATTATTTTTATCCAGTCTCCGGGAAGTATTTTCTTTTCACAGGAAAGAGTTGGGAAGAACGGCAGGAAATTCAAGCTGTATAAATTCCGCTCAATGTATCCTGGTGCGGATGAGATGAAGAAAGATCTTGAAGCGGAAAATGAGATGGACGGCAATATGTTCAAGGTGAAAAACGATCCGAGGATCATTCCGGTGGGTCATTTTATGAGGAAACACTCCATCGATGAACTTCCCCAGTTCTGGAACGTTCTCAAGGGCGATATGAGCCTTGTGGGAACAAGGCCTCCCACGGTGGATGAATATGAAAAATATGAAGCACATCATAAGGCGCGTCTTGGTTTTAATCCCGGTCTCACCGGTCTTTGGCAGGTAAGCGGCAGAAGTGAGATCAGAAATTTCGAAGAAGTCGTTGAACTTGACACAAAGTATATTTCCGAATGGTCGATCTGGATGGATCTTATGATACTGATTAAGACCGTAAAGATCGTATTTACCGGCAGGGGGGCACAGTAGTTATGGCTAAGGTGCTCATTTCCATCGTCTACTATGGCGAAACGGACAGTATAAAGGATGCAGTGGATTCCATTGAGCGGGGTACTTCCGTAAGCAGACAGATCCTGCTGGTCCATAACGGAGGAGACAGAAAAGCCATTGAAGATATTGTTTCGGAATACGGGGATGTCCGCATTGTGGATATGCCGAAGAATGTGGGTTTCGGAGCAGGACATAATGCTTCTTTCAAAGATTCGGGGGAAGGCAGTGATTATTTTTTCATAGTAAATCCCGATGTGGTCCTTAAAACGGATGCGGTGGACAAACTGGTTGAATATATGGAAGCAAATCCCGACGTTGGCGCGGCTGTTCCGAGACTTACGGATAATGAAGGAAATCTGCTTTCCGTGTACAGAAGGGATCCCACCGTTACCGATCTGTTTCTCAGAAGATTCATTCCCTTTGGATTCAAAAAAAGATATGCATACCACACCATGCAGGATGAGGATTACGAAACTGAGCATGAGGTTCCTTTTCCCCAGGGCTCTTTTTTGTGCGTAAGATCATCGGTCTTTAAAAACGTGGGCGGTTTTGACGAAAGATTTTTCCTTTATATGGAAGATGCGGATCTGTGCCGTAAGATCCGAAGGGATCACAAATGTATGTATTATCCGAAGGCTTCGGTGGTGCATTTCTGGAATAAGGGATCTCACAGGAGCCTTAAGCTTTTTATGATACATATGAGCTCAATGATAAAGTATTTCAATAAATGGGGGTGGAAGCTTTCATGAGTCTTCATAAGAGGATCAGTGTGTGCCTTTGCTCATATAACGGTGAAAAATATATAAGTGAACAGATCAGATCGATCTTGAGGCAGCTGACAGCCGATGATGAACTCATCATATCCGATGACGGTTCTGATGACGGCACCGCCCGGATCATAAATGAATTTGAAAAAAATGACGAGAGAGTCAGAGTTGTGCCCGGTCCCGGAAAAGGTATCATTGCAAATATCAATTCCGTTTTAAGACTTGCGGGAGGAAAGTTTATTTTTCTTGCCGATCAGGATGATCTGTGGGAGGATGGCAAGGTTGAAAAAGTCCTTGGCGAGTTTTTGCGCAGTGATGCATCACTTGTGGTCCATGATGCAGTGCTTGTGGATTCGGATAATAAAAAGGTTCTCGCACCTTCTTTTTTTGCATTAAAAAATTGTCATCAGGGATTTTGGAAAAATATCGTCAAAAACAGTTATATCGGGTGTTGCATGGCATTCAGAAGAGAGTTTTTGAAGGACATTCTGCCCATTCCCGCAAATATCAAAATGCATGATCAGTGGATAGGACTTGTCCTTGAAAAAAAACACGGAGAGTACAAAAAACCGGTTTTTATGAAGGATAAGCTTGTCAGATACAGACGCCATGACGGCAATCAGACCGGTCTTTCACACGATCCCGTGCTTAAGATGGTCCGTTACAGAATAAGACTTATAAAGAATCTTGCAAAGAGAAAACTGATCTAGTTTACTTTCTTGCAGACCAGTATGTCACCGTTTCTGAGGATTATGTTTCTTGTGGGGACAACACATACCCCGTCTCTTATGAGCACCAGGATATCGAGATTTTCCTTGTCCTCGGTCTCTCCGATCTCTTTATCGAAAAACGGCGTATCGTCGTCGACGGTAATTGTTATCAGACCTTCTTTTTCTTCTCCTACAGCCTGATTTCTTCTTATCATCGTGTATTTTTCAACGAATCCTGCGGAGATTATTCCGGTTGGGATAGCTATGACCGCCATTGCAAGGAAATTGACGATGATGCCTATTATCTGTCCCACTAAAGTGATGGGATACACATCTCCGTAACCTACGGTAAAGATAGTATTTGCGGCCCACCACATTCCGCTGAGTGCATTTGGAAAGGCATCAGGCTGGACTTCGCTTTCCACGGAATACATGCATATGCTTGATGAGAGCATCAGCATCAGTATGATCATAAGGGATGTCTGGATCTGGGTCTTTTTTTCTATGAATACAGAACCTATGACCTGAAGCGAGTCGTAGTTTGAATTGACTTTGAACAGCCTGAGAATACGTACGACTCTCAGGATCCTGAAAACGACAAAACCGGAAAGATAATAAAAAGGAAGTATGGTAAGAAGTTCGATTATGCCGTCAAATGAGAATATGAATTTAATTGCCGCAGTAAATCTTGAACATCCGGTGAACTGGAAGTCCGAGGTCATTATACGGAGTATATATTCTATGAGAAAAAATGCCATACTGAACAGGTCAATACATTTGTATACTTCTTTCGGAATGCAAACAGAATCAAAAGATTCAAGGATTATCGACAGCAGGTTTGCCAGGATTACCGTGATAAGAGTGTAATCGAATAACCGGCTGGGAAAGTCGCATCCTGCTCCGATCTGTATTATGTCAAATATTCTTTTTCTGGTTAAGTTTTTTTTCTGATCTTTGTTTTCTTTCATCGTATCTGTCCTGTTCGTTTAATGATAAAATTTTACCTTCATAATGCCTGTATGTCAAAAAAGAAGACTGTGAAAGATGTATTTTTGCTTCATGCATGTTATTATATTAAAAGCTGTTTAAAAGCCGATATTTAAAGATGTGAGATTGAGGTAAAAAAATGGTAACCTTACTTGTGATCATTATTTTTCTTGCAGTTTTGTGGCTGGTGCTCAAGATAGTAGGAGCGGCGATAAAGCTGCCCTTTAAGATCGTGGGATGTATATTCAAACAGCCCTTTGCGACCATCTTCTGGATCATAGTATTTGGTTATCTTATATATTATTTTTTTGCTTTCTGACGCACTTTGGCTCGCAGCTTAGTTTTTTGTCATCAGAGATGACGACATAAGGAGGAGAGAAAAATGAATTTTGATGCACTGGAAGGGAATATGGACGGCCTTGAAGAATTCCTTGAAGAATTCAGCAGTATATCTGCGGCCAACACAGGAATGAGCGCAATATCAGACCTTATCAGGATAGCCATTGCGATCCTCGGGATCATCGGAATGTGGAAGATGTTCGACAAAGCCGGTGAGAACGGATGGGGAGCTTTGATACCCTATTATAAGGATTATCTTCTTTTTAAGATAGCTGAGTTCAAGAACTGGTTCTGGGGATATCTTATCGGACAGATCGTTACTACCATTGCTGCGATCGTATTCTTTATATATATCTTTGTGGCTATTGCCGCAGGCTTTTCGGGAGAGTATAAAGACAGCTACTCACTCATATTGGGATTCTCGTTTATAGCGATGGTGGGAGTAGGTATTTTCCTTTTTGTTGTCAGGATCATGCGTGCCATAAAGATCACCAAAGCTTTCAACATAAGCGGCGGATATGCTGTGGGGATCATCTTTCTTCCCGGAATTTTCTATTTTGTGATCGGCATTTCAAAGACCATGTTCCACAAGAATCGCCCTTACTATGGCCGGGAGAACGCTTATGCCCAGGGGCAGAATCCGTATGTTCAGGCTCAGAATCCTTACGCTCAGAATATGTACGGTCAGCAGAATCCTTACAATCAGTCCCAGAATATGTACGGTCAGCAGGATCCCTACGCTCAGAATGGGTATTCTCAGAATACATATACTCAGAATCCCTATGCGCAGAATCCATATGCACAGCCCCAGGATCCTAACGCGCAGAACACCCAGCAGCCTTACGGCTCCAATCCTTACGGAACTTATTCGCAGAATCCCGGCGATGGAGGAAGTGATAACGGTAACAACGGCGGATACGGGAACGGATCCGGCTTTTAAGAATATTTGATTCATCTGATCGTATCTCATCGAAAATATCTGATATTTTCGATGAGATATTCTTGACATTATGGATCTATTTCGATAATATATTCGTTGTGTGTTTTTTGTGTCCGTAGCTCAGCTGGATAGAGCAACGGCCTTCTAAGCCGTGGGTCGGGGGTTCGAATCCCTTCGGGCACGTTATGGTGGGTATAGCACAGTTGGTTAGCGCGTCAGATTGTGGCTCTGAAGGTCATGGGTTCGAATCCCATTATCCACCCTTTTTAATTTAATATCTATGGGACACTAGCTCAGCCGGCTAGAGCACTTGACTT